>Ga0325414_1004961_pt1 | contig 13993 bp, 12 predicted proteins | sample PopdelMetagenome_8_FD_206183 | JGI IMG/M metagenome (GOLD analysis project Ga0325414, IMG submission 206183) | Populus deltoides microbial communities from Bellville, Georgia, United States - Leaf-PdKOR-R3 | ecosystem: Host-associated > Plants > Phyllosphere > Phylloplane/Leaf | place: USA...
CCCAGGATAGCGACATAATATACATGGTGTATGTCCTTTACTTCAAAACTTTATGATGTGACTCGTTCAAGATTCACCCAAGTCCCATAAATTAAGTCTGGTTAATTATTACAAACTAATAAAAAAATCATAAAAACAGATATAGTAAAGTAATTAAAATGAAGGCTAATAAATGAGCGTTTGGAGATAACATGTCTGTACTTTATGCCTGCGTCTAAGTCACGCTATTATATTTCACTGTAGATTTATTGCGGCAAATTTTTTTTTGTCCTCAAATATTTTTTATTGCATCTTTACGAGGTCAAATTGAAGTGCAATTGGTTCATATTTGTTGAGTAATAGTAAAATTAAAAGAAAAAGGATCAATATGAAACAAAAACTTAAAATAATTGGTGTATTAAGAAAAGAGATCTTATATATGTAAATACTTTATATAGGAATAGTTATCATGTATATAGTACATTTCACCATTATATTGTATACAACCCTAAATGTATAAATACAAAGGGATGATTGCCCTTTTTGACAACCATCACAATTATATAAAAGACTATCTCTCAAATCTTAACTTGCTATCAGAGCAACAAATCATCCAACAACCTTCTCCCTCATATTCGGTTCTCTTCCTCCTACATCTGTTATAACCAACAACCTTCTTTCATCTGTCTGCAACCATCCCTGTTTTGTTGCTGCCTTCTTTCTCCTATCTTCATCCTTTATTCATCTTCCTCCTATGGACAATCAAAAACTTCAACGCTTTACTGTCGCTGCATCAACACTTCAGTCTTCTTTCTTGTATGTGGCGTAAACAACCACCTATGGTGTGTCAACTCCTACTGCTACCATCATACCTCTTCCTAACACACAACAAGTAATTTCTTTAAAGCTCTCCAACACTAATTTTCTATATTGAAGGATGCAGATGAAACCATTTCTTTTGGGCCAAGATGTGTACCCCTTTGTTGATGGAACATCACCATGTCCTCCTTCTCATCTAGCATCTGCTGTGACATCTTCACTCTTTGTCAATCCTGCATATTTGTCATGGAAGCAGTAAAATCATTTAATCATGAGCGCCCTCTTATCCTCTCTCTCGATGGATTTTCTACATTTGGTTCTGGATTGTAACACCTCTTATGATATCTAGAGAACGCTGGAAACAACTCTTGCCTCTCCTTCAAACTCAAGGATTATGTAACTTCATGATTCTTTCAAAGATTTATGTCAAAATGATGATTCTGTCAGCACCTACTTGCAGACGGCAAATGCCTTGTTTGATGAACTTGTTGCGACTGGCAGACCGATCTCCTTAGCAGAACTCAACTTGTATGTGTTTCGGGGGTCACACAGTGACTTTAAGGATCTTGTCACCAACTTGTCTACTAAGGTTGATCCCATCTCCTACAATGATCTTCATAACAGTCTTCTTACACATGAATTTCTCCACAAAGCTGCTCTCCAACCTGTTGTAACAGCTCCTCTATTACCAACTTCAACGCAGTAACCAGTTGCGTTCTTTGTGCAGCATCACTCTGGTTTCAGTACTGGCAGACAGGGTCGTTTTCTTGGGGGCTAGAGAAATAATAGTCGTATCAATTTTTATCGAGGAAATCATGGCAACGGCTTAGCCCAAAACTTCAACACTCACAATTATACCTCAGGTCAGCAATTTCGATAACAAGGACACCGATTCTCCTCTGGTTCTCCCTCTCGGACAATAGGACAACTTGGGCAGCAAGGTAACTGTTTGGTGGGTATAATCATAATGTAAAGTGTTATGTATGTTATGAATATGGGCATACTGCCCAATAGTGTTCCCAGTTAGCTAATCATCCTCTCCAAGCCAATGTCAATCTCGTGTTTAATAATGCCCCTACAACTACTCCTGTTACTTGGTTTCCTGATACGGGTGCAAATCATCATGTAACACCAGATCTTGCCAATATGACGAGTTCAAAACTTTACCTTGGTAATGATCATCTGCATGTTGGTGATGGTAAGGTCCTTATTATTTCCAATATTGCTCACTCTAAAATTCATTCACTGAAACACACCTTTACTTTATCCAATATTTTACATGTTCCTGCCATTAAAAAAACTTTTGTTATCTGTTTAAAAGTTTTTTCTTGAGAATAACGTGTTCTTTAAATTTCATTCCTTTATATTTTATGTTAAGGACCTCATGAAAAAGGAAGTGCTTCTTTTTGATTGGAGTAAAGATGGTCTATATATTTTGTCTGAGTTGTCTGCAACGTCGTTGCCTCAGGTTTTCTCATCTACATGTCTTTCTACTTTTGATGTTTGGCATCATCGACTTAGGCATCCTAGTCCACACATTCTGCATTTTTTGGTGAAAAATAAAAAGGTGTCATGTACGTCAAATCAATTTAATTTTAATTATCCTGCGTGCCCTCTGGGCAAGTCGTCTCGTTTAACTCTAAAAACTACGGGTCATCAAACTCGAGCTCTTCTTGACTTAATTTTTAGTGATGTTTGGGGTCCCTCTCCTATGCTGTCATCTGATGATTTTTGCTATTTTGTTATCTATATGGATGTTTATACAAAGTTTATCTGTTTTATCCTTTGGTTGCTAAGTCTGATGTTTGGCAATGTCACGCTCCCCTTAAATATTAGAGTTATGCTTTTGAAAGTTTTGTTTATTTAATCAATCGCATGCCATCTCTAGTTCTTAATCATAAGAGCCCTTTTGAATGTCTTTTAAAATCGTCTCCTGATTATGTTTTTCTTTGTACTTTTGGGTGTCTTTGTTTTCTATTCCTTCATCCATACAATGCTCATAAGTTAGATTTTTATTCGCCTGTTTATGTTTTTCTAGGATATAGTAACTCTCATTTAAGTTATCGATGTCTTGACTTGTCATCCAAACGGATTTATCTTGCCCATCATGTCCAGTTTCATGAAAATGTTTTTGCTTTTAGTAAGTCTGAACAGATTATAATCCCACCAACACACCCTTCTGCTGCCACTATACCCGTTACTTTACACCATCAAACGCCACCCTCTCCAGCCCTTCCACCGCTGCCCCCTACACCCTCTACATCTCCTTTGGCTCCCTTATCGTTATCTGCATATTAATATTATGATCATGCTTCAAGTACAGGTTCGAATTCTCCACACTCGCATGTATTGTCCCGCGCCTTTGCCAGCTCCCCTGGTTTTTCCCTTGTTGTGGCGGTTACCCCTGCAGTTTCTCTAGCTAGTTCTCCCTCACGGCCTACATATATATTAAGCTCTTCACCACCAAGTTCTTCCTCTGATTCCCCTCATGGAATTAACTGATGTGTTGATTTGTCTAAATTTTATCTTCAGCAAGTTCCGGTCAGTGTCTCCTCCACTCCATCCCAGCCGGCACGTACCCATCCTATGGTCCTTCGCCCATGTCCACCCAAAGATGCTAACTTCAGTGTTGTGATTGCCTCACGGGTTACATCTTTACATCAACAAGAGCCGCTGTCTTTTAAGGATGCCAATAGGTGTTTGGTTTGACATAATGTCATGCAGGAGGAAATCCGGGCACTTCACTCTAATTAGACTTGGTCATTGATGCCCTCTCATCCGTCTATGAATGTGATTGATAGTAGGTGGGTATACAAGATTAAACGACATGCTGATGGTCGGATTGACCGATATAAAAATGGTTGGTTTCCCGCAGCTTCACTCATTAAGAGGGGATTGATTATTTAGAGATGTTTAGTCTGATGGTTAAGCCTATAACGGTTCACCTTGTGCTCATTATTACTGTCTCGTATGGTTGGAACATTCTCAAGTTGGATGTTCATAATGCCTTATTGAATGGCATTCTTCAGGAGGAGGCATACATGGCACAACCATTTAGGTTTGTTGATCCTACTTGTCGTGGGGGTGACGTCTTTTGGCGACGGCAAAGGCTCTTGTCGCGCCTCCTGATGAGGGGTGTTATGTGTTAGGAAGAGTTTTTGGATTTAATCATAAAATTATGATTAATGTTTAGGAGTCGCCATCTAGTATTATGATCACTAGGAACCTATAGTCTACGAGAGTTTGGGTAAGGGATTGGTTGTGCAAGGGGAAGACACGTCACCCCCAGTGCACCCTACCTAAGGTAAGCTGCATTGTTATTTGATTGTTTTTCTAGGTCGAGTTTCTATTCGTTGGTCTTTTCTAAGGTTCAAGGCAGATATCCCTTCATGAGGGAGTCTCTACATTATCGGGTTAAATCCTAACTGTTCTAAAGTCTGAATTTTAGCATCGTATTTTTACACATTGTACCTTTAATACTTGAGGATGTACTTTATCGTGTAATTTTACACCTCATAAATATTAAAGTCTACATCTGGATCCTAAAAAAAAGATTGGAAAAAGATTTTTATATTTTGGCCAAACCTTAGTGGATGATCATAAATTGGTTATGATATCCATTTTTGGATTTTTTTTAAAACATGAAAAAGATGCAATTTTTATTTTTATGAAGATATGCTTGAAAATTTTTTAGGATTTGGCCGTATACAATAAAATATTTTTTTCTTTTTGAAAATGTTTTGAAATTTTTTTTTGAAATATTTCTGAGAAAACCGGGTATTTTAATACCGAAATTGTATTTTACAATGTAAATATACAACCCGATATAATGAAAAATTAGTAAAAAAATATTTGAGAAAATCATAATTTTTTGAAATGATTTTTTTTTGAAAATTTTTGAATTGTTTTTAAATAGATATAGTCCACTGCATAAACAGTAGACGTGAATTATAATTCACATCCACTGTTCACTCAGTAAACAAAGACGGCGAAGAAGAAGAAGGAAGGGAAGGGGAGAGAGGGCAGACAACCTGGCGCGACGGTGGTCTGGCCGAGGATGACGGTGTGCTGCTAGTGGTTGCAGCGATGGAGCTGGTGGCGGGTAGCAGAGCAGGATGAAAGAAGGAGAAGAAAATCTGTTGGGGGAGAGGGACCGGCGGTCGCGGTGGCTATTCTTCCACTGGTGTGGATTTGGGTTCGTAGGGAGGCTGCACCGCCGTCTGTTGGTGGAGGAGAAAGGTGTCTGTGGGGTCTTCAGGGGCTGAAGACACGGTGGAGAGAGAAGGAAGAAGGAACGTCTTGCAGAGGAGAGAAAGATGTTCACGGTGGCTTATTACAGACGCAGTGGTGGCTGGCCAGTGGTCTTGGCAAAGCTTGGTGGTGCTGGTTGCTTAAGGTAGAGCTGGAGGAAGAAATGGTGATGGTGCTAGTGCTAGTTTCCTGTGGCAGAGGAAGAAAGAAGAAGAAATAGAAGAAGAAAATCTGCAGCGGGAAGAGGGAGGAAGGCTGGTTTTTTGGCTTACTTTGGACCCAATTTTCTCCTCCCTCAGGCCATGAAATCCACCTTTATTTATAGACCGTGGAAGATGAAAATCTTGTTTACACAGGGGAAAAACTTTCAGCCCTTGATTCGGTTGGGAAAGATCCCAACAGTTGGCTCAAAGTAGGCATGGTGCACTGTCAAATCTACAGAAAAAGCTGCCTGAGTTGGCATGTTTAGGCCGGTGCCGGCGCCGATTAATTGTCATTTAGACGGAATGATTGATATGGAACTGTAGAGGAACTGCAGAGGATCAGTTTCGTGCAAGTTTGGTTAAATTTGGTGGACGTTAGGTGCATTAAATTCACCTGCAAAGGAGGTGACTAGACCAGTTTTTCCGGAAAAATAAAGAAGAAGATGAACAGTATCAAAGTTCTGATTTTGGTCAAAGTTCATTTCAGTCCTTTCTCTTTCAATTTCTTTCAATTAAACCTCTAATTGACCCTAAACTTTTTCAATTAAGCCCCTGATGAACTTCAATTGGAGCCCCGAAGTTACGCGCCTATTGCAATATGGTCCTTGGTCTCGGATTTTGTCAAATTAACCCCTAATTGACCATTAAAATTTCAATTTCTTCAATTTAGTCCCTGATTTTTATCAATTAGGCCCCTATAGTCTGGTGCCTTTTGCAGATTGGTTCTTAGCTATAAATTTCTTCAATTTAACCCCTAATTGACTCAAAAACTTCAATTTTCTTGCAATGAGGCCCCTAATTTCAATCAATTAACTTGGTAAAAATTAAATTTCATCTCTTAAAATTCCAATCTTCTCAATTAAGCTCCTGAACTTAATTTTGCACCAATTAAGCCCCAAATAAAATTAATTTGACTCATTTAAAGTATAATTAAGTCCTTGCACTTAATTAAATCCTTCAATTGGACCCAAATTAATTCTTAAACATAATTAAAATTTAATTTGACCCATGATTAAATCAAATTGGCCTATTAAAAATTTAATTATGTCATTGGACTTAATTTTTATGCAAATTCGTCCAATAATCATTTAATTTGACCTTGAATTTGTATTTTTTTCTCTATTTTTGGGCATAATGGGGTACAATTAGGCCTTGAATCTCCTCCAAAAATTGCAGCTTGATTTCCCGGCCTGCTTTCTCCACGTTGCCAGCCTTTATTTTATTTTTTTATTTTTATTTTGAAAAAAAAAGAATTTTTGGAGAATAACCCAGAATTAGGTTATGACACTACTCTTTCATCTCATGTGTGTCATCTTTATAAATCTTTGTGTGGCTTCAAACAAGCACCTCGAGCTTGGTACAATCGGTTGAGCGAGTTTTTAATTTCCATTGGATTTTAGGCATCCAAGGTTGACACTTCTCTGTTTATTCTCTCTCTCAATAGTGCCATGATTTATTTGCTTGTGTATGTTGATATTTTATTGACCAGGAGTAACTCAGCTTTGCTTCATAAATTGATTACTTTGCTGCAAACAGAATTTAAGCCTCGGGATTTGGGTTCTGTTTATTTCTTCTTGGGCATTAAAGTTAAACCTACTGCTATGGGTATCTTATTAAGTCAACATAAGTATGCCCTCGATATTATCCAACGAACAGGTATGGTTTCTTGCAAACCATTTGATACTCCTCTGTCTACCTTCTCTAAACTAGGAATCGTGTATAGTACTCTTTACTCTGATCTGATACGGTACCGACAGATTGTTAGGGCACTGTAATATCTTACTTTCATTAGACCTGATATTTGTTATGCAGTCAACAAAGTATGTCAATTTATGCATGCCCCTACTAAGGATCATTAGGCTGCCGTTAAACGTATCATGCGTTACCTCCAAGCTACAACAACCTATGGTCTGCACATTACTCGAGACTCTCTCTTGACTCTTCATGGTTTCACAGATGCTGATTGGGCTGACAATATTAGTGATTGAAAATCCACAGGTGGTTATCTTGTGTACTTTGGTTCTACCTCTATTTCATAGAAATTCAGGAAATAACGCACTATTGTGACGTCTTTTACAGAAGCAGAATACAAAGCCTTGGCTGATGGTACTGCTAAAATTTTATAGGTTCGCTCATTATTAGCATAACTTCGGATTTCCTCTTCATCCATGACTACGTTATGATGTGATAACTTAGGGGCCACTTTCTTATTAGCATAATCTAGTGTTTCACGCTTGTACTAAACATGTTGAAGTTGATTATCACTTTGTCTGTGATTGCGTTGCTAAGAGAGAAATTCAGGTACGGTTCATCTCTTCCAAGGATCAACTAGCTGATGTCCTTACCAAGGCTCTCCCTCCAGTCTCGTTTGCTTATTTTTTATCCAAGCTTCGGGTGAAGTCTCCACCTTCAGCTTGACGGGGTGTATTAAAAAAAGAGACCCTATATATGTAAATACCTTATATAGGAATAGTTATGATGTGTAGTACATTCCACCATTGTATTGTATACAACCCTAAAGGTATAAATACAAAGGGATGGTGTGATCAAAGTTCTTATAAAAAGTTCAATTTAGTCATCAAACTTTTCAAATTATACCCATTTGATCCTTTAATTATTTTTCTATTCAATTTTAGTTAAAAAAAATTATTTTTATTATTTTCCAGGTCCTGGTTTAAGAAAGAAGAGAAAGTCATAGTTCACGTCATTTTTTACCACCAAAATAGTTTTTTTGTGTGTCCAAAGGTTCTATGCAATGATAGGAGTTTGTTAATAATTGTTTCAAGCCTCAATATTGCCTAAAAAACATATCTAGGTGGAGGAAGATGAATGTAACCAGGTTTGATTTCGAGATTTGAGGTCGTTTTATAGAAGTTTTAGGTTGATAAATTGGTTTTTAGATGATGTAAGGGTGTTAGTGAGGTGTTTTTGGGTTGAAATGACTTTAAAAATTAGGTTTCTCAAGTAAAAAAAAACACTACTTCGGTTTTTCAGCCACTACAGTGATGACAAAAAGGTAGGTTGGCAAATGGCACGCTGTCCACCTCAACAGGTGACGTGTCATCTACCTATTTTTTTTTAAAAAACCCTTTTTATTTACCCATTTAAAAGAAAAAAAACAAAGTGAAGCCTATGCACACGAGCCCGGGCTTGAAGGCCCACACTCCTAAGCTCTTCCTTACAAAGGCCTAGGTGTAGCGGGTTATAAGCCTGCTCGCCAAGCCTTTCTTTTTAATTTTTCAATTTTATATTTAGGTTAAATATACATTTGAGAAAAAAATTATATTTATTGAACCCTGTCGAGATTATGACTCAGATCACATGTTTAACGGGTTAAGCATGTTGCTTAATGCAGTTTTTCTTTTCTTTTTTTGTTGCTTAATGCAGTTTTTGCCCCTTAATTTAAAAATAAAAATAAAAAATTCACCCTTTGTTGTCAATGATCTACCTTTTCTATCTTAGTCTTATGAGTCTGTCCTAGTTTTTTTTTCCTTTTAAAATAATATTTCATGTGAAAGAATTATAATGTGCATTATTATCATAATAATTAAATGAAAAGAAATCTTTGAGATAAAAAATTTATTGAATTCAATGACGTATGCATCATAAATTTGATTGGTTGACTAAAGTTCACTTGTTTATTTTAATTGAGTATTTCTTTTTATCAATTTTATCCTTCAACATTGAGTTAATTGAGGATTGAGCTCCCCAATTTATTTATTGTTTTACAAGATTATCCCTGCGGGTTTCGTTGATCAACCCAATTTGACTCTAAATAAATCCAATATGTTTCCGTCTCAATATTAGATAAAAATATTCTCCATTATCTAGCTGATTTTGAATTCATTGTTAAAATCTATTTCTTTTTTAGAAAGCACATTATCGATGCCTAGATATTTGTTTATCATCCGAATAAAGATTTTGCTCTGACCTGCGACATAGGAGAGACAATTATATTATTATTTGATTAAATAAAAAATTTATTCTAAGCAACAACATTATTAGACTTAACTAGGTACATGATCCGTTTTGCAAGATTAAATATCTTGATCTATATTTATCTCTTTATTTTTCTAGTTTAGTCTTTCGTTATTGTTTATGACTTTTTTTACATTTTATTGGCATGAATAATCGTTTGATTAAATAAAAATATTATTTTAAAAAATAAAATTATTAAACATAACTAGGTACATGATCCATGTTGAGAGATCAAATATTTTAATCCACATCTTTCTTTTGATTTTTTCAGTTTAGTCTTTATTTATCATTAACAAAAAAAATTAATTTATTGACACATGTAATTCTTGATTTATTTAATTAGATGCATGAATAAGCTTTTAGACTTTTAATTGGAGATTTTTTATTTCCAAAAACACATTGGAAAAGCCTGCATATTGTTTTTTTTCCTGAAAAATAAAATTTTCACTGCGGGTAAAATAACTATTATATACTAATTAATGTGGGTTGAAAACCTTCATAAGAGCGAATTTAATGAAAAAATTACCTCAAATTTACCTCCAATGTAGGACTTCATTATCTTTTAAGTTTTAAATCATTTGATTATATCAATTTTACTTTAAACATTTTTCATATTAGACAAAATTATCCTAATATGTATTTTCAGCATTTGATAGTTGACAAATTTAATAGGTTTGAACAATGCTTGTAAGTTGTCTATTTTCATTTAACATTAAAAAAAAGTTCTAATTTGACCTGAATCATAATTTGTGTCAAATTAGACCTAATTAGTCCCTCAACTTAATTATATTATTTAAAAACTTCAATTTAACATACTCTATTCGCATTAAACCTATAATTTGAGACCAAACAGAAAGCAAGACAAAAACAATAAAATAGAAAACAATTACAAACACTATAGAAATAAAAAAAACCAATGCAATATTTCATCAACATTTAGGGGAAAAAATTCATCAATATTTTAATTGTCGAAAGAATCTTCGATGAAAAACTGTCATCGGTAAGTTTCTTGTTGGGGATTATTATTTCATTAGTATTTACGTCAATAATTCCAATATCAATAGATTATTCATGCAAAAAATCAAATTTTATTGCCTGTTCTCCATCGGCAAGTCCATCAAAAATTAATATCCTATGAAATTTTCAGTCACCAATATCTTTAAAAATACCCAAACCTTCTGTAACTTTATGAGAAAATAGGTGCGAAATTGCTGATAAAAATGTTGAAGGAATGGACCTATTCGTTGATGATTCTATCGGCTTTTTCACTATGTTTTTTATTTTTTGTTATAATCCTCTAGTAAACGTAGCATTCAAAAAACAACAATGCCAAGTATCTTCAAACCAACAATTGCTTATATTAAACCAAAAATCATAAACAATAACAACATCAAGCATCTTCAAGCCAATAATTGCTCACATTAAACAAAAAACCACAAAAAAAACACTTTAGGAATTATTGAAACAATAAACACATCTCCAAAATACATAAAAACATTATCCAAAAAATATAAATATGATGCATTATAAACCACCAATAAATGTCTTACATAATTTTAATTTTTAGGTCATTGAGAATACTTCTATTAATGTTGATGTTGATTATTTAAAGGTAATATTGAGTACCAGTTGACATAAAAAAAGAGACGATGATGATGAGATCGACCTTGAATTTAACGAAGAAGATGATGTTGAACATGACAATGAAGAAAATAAAAAGAAGGAATATGATTAAAAGGTGTTGAATTGATTTAGATATGATGTTTTATTGCATAATAAAATTGAAAAATCTAGTAGTGGTGCTTTATAACTCGATATGGAACAACTAGCTCATCTATTTGAAAGACACCATCTCCCTCAATTACTTCATCGTTACCAGCTTTAACAACTCGAACACGACTTCTAGGTTTGGTTTTCACAACGAATAACCAATTAACTCTATTATGGTCCTTTCTATATGAATGAGTATATGTATAATACACTTGTTGGTCTTGTTTAGCAAAAACAAAAATATCATTAATGTTGTTAAATCTACCTCTTTTATTTATCTCAACCAAACCATGGTGAGAATCTACTCTAATTCTTCTATCAATATTATACCAATAGTATTTGAATAAAAAAAAAGTGTATCTTATTACTTATATTATCACAATTCAATAACCTCATATAACTTGCCATAATAATCAACCTTAAATTCATTGAAAGTTGAAACCTTTACATAAACCTCAATATTATAAGTCTTTCTACCCTCTATACTATTCAATATGAAAGATATATCCACTAATGAAATACTCATTATAACACTAGACCTTTCTTTCAAAACCTAAAGATAAGAATTTCAATTTACCAACTTCGGCTTCGATGTTGAACACCTGGTTAAAATTAACAACCACTAACTTTCAAAGAAAAAACATAACTAAATATTAACTTAGGAGGTACAAATTATAAATACTTACATGTGTTATAAATAACGTGATAAATTATTCATTTTGTAATTGCAAAATTTGAGATTCACTTACATTTATAATTTGAGATGATAATAATAATTGATAATGTTGTCTATAAGGAAGTTATATGAATTTAGTTTATAAGACAATATAAGAGATACCGGTTTTATATAATTATGTGTTTGTCTGAATTTAATATTTATCAAATATCTTCTCCTCAATACATTCTTCAATAATGGTCATCTGGGATGGCCAAATATTGACAAATTTCCAGTCAAAAGTAGTTCACCACCACCATCATTTCTTAGAATGTGGTTACTTCTTGTTTTTAAGTGAGACTCAAAATAATGAGGTAAATGTTGAAATCTCTTCAATAATATAAGTCACGCATATCAAAGCCTTAACATATATTTTTTAACCTTTTTTAAGGTTGAATAAGTATCTACACGCAAGTAATTAGAGATGAATAACTGAATGTTTTTTTTAAAAAGACAATGGATAATTACTTAGGATACGTGTAAACACTAACCTATCAAATAGATACATCTAACTATATCAAGACCTTTAACTTTTGTCTTATAGGCTAAATGAATGGGAGATGCTCTATGAAGTTAAAGAAGAAGGTAAAGAAGATTTTTTTCAAATCGATCCTATGTGTTGGGTATGGAACTTGCTCGAATAAATATCTCTAAAAAAATTACTAATCTCTATAAATGTATCTAATATCTCTTTTGGCACTAAATCCCTATAAGCAATTGGAATGAGTTTTTGCATAAACACGTGATAGTCATGACTCTTCATTCCATACAATCTGCATTCCCTTAAATTCACTAATTTATCTATGTTTGAAGCATGTTCATCAAGAAATCATAGACTCTTAAGTCATTTGTACATAATAAGTTGTGCATCTTTGGATGATTTCGGCTATATATGAAGGCTGATGGATGAGGGGAGATGAGAGTGAGCTTCGGGTGATGGTACTGTCTGGGTGAAGGTAGTGTTTAGATTAATGTTTCATACAGGCACATTATCAAACAAGTTGTGGGCAAAACTAGAAAACCTTTTTTTTTTTTTTTGACAACATTGTTCTTTACCAAACTCCAATTAGAAACACAATCAACCAAGAAACAAAAGAAACATTTTAAGAAAACAAGCACAATAAGAGTATAAGTTTCTCCAACACTTCCGAGTTTGAGACTTCTTCATCTATTCGGGTATGGTGTATGCCGTCCGGTGGAGTCGCTCCTTTACATGGTGGGTTTGGTGGACTCTGAGGACTAGGTGGTGGGGGTAGCTTACGTGGTGCTGATGGTGGTGGAGTCATGGGGTTTGTATTATATGAGTTATCCATGGTTTAGTAATCGGTTTTTATTACATGGGTTTTTATTACATGGTTTAGTGTGAGTTTGGTAACATGGTTGAAACCATATTTTCTAAATATTTAATTTTTTTTGTTTTAAATATTTTTTTAGTTTTTAAATCATTTTGACGTACTAATATTAAAAATAATTTTTTAATAATAATAATATAAATTTGATGTATTTCTAAACAAAAAAAACATTTTAAAAAGTAATAATTATCATATTCCCAAACACCCCATCATCTATGTCTATGAATGAATAGTGTTTTTCCAAGGCTAAATAGCTTTGGTTAATTTTTTTGTTTCTACAGTATAATTCTATTTAGTTCATTAATTGGTTGAGCGCATGGTTATTTCTCATGTACTCTTCCGCTAAGACGTCTTGTTATGATCCATGAAATTAAAACAACCCCTGTGTAATTTGTCATGATATGAGTGTTATTGTACCAAAAATAATAAAATTGAGATAATAATTACTCTCCAGTTGCCATGATATTGATCTACCTGAGTACCACTTATTAATTAATCTGTCACTTTACCCATGTGTAATTTGTCACATTTTTCAATATTTTCGTCTTAAATAAATATTTACTTTGAAGAAACCACTTGTCGATTCTCTGAAGAAGGATATTATATATATATATATATATATATTATGGTCTAATTTCAAGGAATTAATAAGTTTTGAAAAATATTGTGCATATACCAACACGATACATGGTTGACTCAAATAATTTCTAAGAATAAATAAAAAAATTTATACTATTATAAATTTCCTAAAAAAACTGTAAGTATGAACTATGTTGTGCAAATCTCAATTAATTTTTTTAAAAAACAAATATAAGTGATTTTTCACGGAAATGAAAACAAATAATTCATTACACAAAAAAAATTATAAATTATGCATCTAAGGAATTAATACACCAGTATGCTGATAGAGAATTTGAACTCATTTA
>Ga0325414_1004962_pt1 | contig 13988 bp, 7 predicted proteins | sample PopdelMetagenome_8_FD_206183 | JGI IMG/M metagenome (GOLD analysis project Ga0325414, IMG submission 206183) | Populus deltoides microbial communities from Bellville, Georgia, United States - Leaf-PdKOR-R3 | ecosystem: Host-associated > Plants > Phyllosphere > Phylloplane/Leaf | place: USA...
TCTTGACATATAAAAAAGTATATTGGTTCACTAATCATGGTAATCTTTTTATTTAACATATCAAAAAATTCATCATTTATTTATATTAAAATATATTTGTTGATATTTTTTTAAAATTTAGTATATGTTTAACATTATGGTAACTTTTATTGTTATGATTTGAAAAACAAGTTTAGAAAAAAAATAGAAATTATAATTTTTTTTCAAGTTTGGTTTTTATCATAATCTAAAATGAAAAAGAAATTTAAAAGATGAAAATTAAACAATTTTTAAAGTTATAATAAGTATAAAAGCATCTTTAATTGCATTACTTAATAATGTAAAAAGAATCCTTAGTTTAGATGGTTAATTAGCATACTTTTTTTTTTATCAACGTAGATATTCAGATCAATTTGCACGCATCTTAAGTATATTTATTTTATTATTATTTTGGGTTCAGATAGGAGGGCTATAAGAAAAATATTGTTTTATGAATACTAATTTAGGTATGAATGGCCTATTTAAAACCTAATTAAAGAAGGATTTAGTTTTGGTGCATGATGGTTAACACATGAAAAGTCGTTTAATATTAATAAGAAAACATTAAATATTGACTTTGCCTCTTGGTGTTTTCTTTCCAAGCTATCAGTACTGTCGCCTTTCGTTTTCGGAGTTAGGATTTGGGAGTGCGTGCATTTCTGTGGAGAGTTGCACGCACTGCCACGACTGTGTGCATTATCCGAGCCCACAAGCAAACCCTATTTCTACTCACATGTTCAAGCAATGATGCGAGCTAGCTTCAGGAAGTGAAGGGTACTTTGTTGAGTGCAAGAATTGTGCTGTCTCTCGAAATGGCAAGAGGAGGAAATTGTTGTTTTCGTGAGCGAAATAACCAGAAATTAATACTGGTGCACCATCCGAAACCGAAAAGGGAGCTTTGTATACGCTTAACATGCCAGGATAAGCATTTCTTTCATTTTGTTTTCCCTTTTTTGATTGTTAAAAACAGAAAGCGTGGTAGAAATCACATGTAGAATCAGTGAAATATGGCTTTTTTCATGTTTTTCTGTTGGGTTCACAAGAAGCAGAAGCAGGGTTTGGCAGAAACTTTGCTACAGATGTTTCGTTTTTGGGGCATCCTAACCGAAGGAGATTCATATAGTTTAGAAGTTTCAAAATTAAATTTCTTTATTGATTTCTTGAGATTGAGGAGATTATATTTCTATTTACAACAAGGTTTATCTACATGCTTGGGCATGTGTATGAATATGGAAAGTACTTTTTCATATGGCATATTTATAATTTGTGTATGTTTAGGGATGTGGTAGATGTTGTTTTTTTAAGGTAATTTTTATTTGAAAATATATTAAAATAATATTAAAAAAATATATTTTTTTAATATTAATATGTATATTAAAATAATTCAAAAATAAACAAAAAATAATTTAAAGCTAAAAATACTCAAAAAATTTTAAATATACGGTTGGAACACAATATCAAACACTATCAAAACCCTAATTGTTACGGTGATCAACCCAATAACTAGCTGATTTAAAGCTGGTTCAAGTTGGGTTTTATTTAGAATTAATTTTTTTTATTGAAACTTTTTGTTTTATATAAAAAAAATCCAAAATAATACTGTTTTTATAAAAATAAAAAAACTCTTTGACTAAATTAAATAATAAGTAATTTTATGATACTCTTTTACTTTTTAAAGTCAACTGTAAAAAAAAACAAAAAAAAAAACAAAGAATCATAAAATGTATATTATCTCAAAGCCATAGAAAATAACAAATAAAAAATCACAGGTTATTTCCCAGAAATCATGCAATTTTCCTGTTAACTCAGGACGTCTCTTTTCTATATATTTAACTTCTTCTTCGTAGTAAATCATAAAAAATATCCAAAAGAATACGCTTATCAGTGATCACCATAAAAATTTTCCGTTAACACAGGGCGTACACGATTACAGGATTCTTGAAAATATCGAACTAGCTAGGATCTTTTTTTGACTTCAAATTTAGTTACTCACCCAGTTGAAGGCCCAAACGAAGAAGAAGACCCTTTTGTTTGGGCCATAGCTATTGGGCAGTCCTTCAAATCCAATTGCCATGGACTGTGAATCCATGCAGTACGGCATCGACAGCAACTTTTGACAAGGCTAGCATTATGCCAAGAGCAAGCTTACATCATGGAGTCATCCTCTGCTTCTGGTCGTATTTGCTTCAGAATTAAGCTCACAACTCTATCATCTTTTGTTTCTTGTATGGAAAAGTTGATTGTCAAGTTGTTTAATGTAGTATCTATATTCAAGCACATCATGCTCGATCTACCTCACAAAAAATATCCAGCTTTGAAAAAAAAGAAAAATGGTTTAAAACCTGAAAAAAAATCATGCACGTAAATTCTTATAGATTCAAATTTGTCGATAGTGATTTTCAAAGCCAGAGATCATGAAAAATCATCTCAAAAACCCCATCAGCAACACAATCAAACAAGTCCACACCGAAACCTCTAGGTTCATTTCATTAATTTGTCGAAATCATAGTTGAAAGTATTTTCTTAATATTTACTTCTCTCTTCTTTTTTCCCTCTAGAGGAAAATTGAGAGTTTTGCAAAAGATGATTAAACAGAACAATTTCATGTAGAGAGGGGGGGGGGGGAGTTTCATCATCATCTATCGAAATAATAAAAACTAAAATGGTGTGAAAATCAGAAATAATGGACACTGTGCAAGTCCTCGGATCACATGAAAGCATGTGGGAAAACCGTTGGTAAAGTTAAAGGAGAGTAAAAGGTCCTTCCATGTACGGTGGATAGATTGAAGAGGTACGGTTGTGACCCACCAAGCTCCACGTTCAATTATCCAAGAACAAGTAAAAAATCTTATATAATATATATTCACATGATTGAATCAACATGACCATGCCATGATGTCAGTGAGAACCAATCAAGAGGGATACTTTGCATGGAAAGTCAACAATCGTATCCTAGTTTATGCAATTAAATTAGTCCCTCTTCACCACTCTCCACGAAACTTACCAAATCCCCCCATTATTTCTTTTCTTCATTGGTCCAAATTTGACCCTGGAAGATAGCTTTCGCAATCCAACTTTGATACATTCATTCATCACCCCCTACATGTTGTGGTTGCCTAGAAGTCTCCTCAAAGTCCACTCTTGCAGCCTAGCTAAGCCTTCCTTCTGTCTTACAACACAAACATTTTACGTGTCAAACAGTTGTTCTTGGTCTAGCCGTAGTTCTTGACTGCTTAGATCAGCAAATTGCTACTCTTCAAACCTTATTCGTTGGTTTCTTGACTTGTAATTTATTGTTTTTGTTTTCTTGCGCACATTGTTTTCAAGGTTGATGAATAAACAAGTCATTGGGGGTATGAAAACAAGAAAGAAATTAAGGGAGCAATTAATGGATAAGACATTGATCATTAATGGAAGATGGGAAACTTATGCTGATCATTTTTTTGTGTATTGATCGATGATCATCTTCTTCACTGAAAAATCTGAAACAGATTATTGAACATGAAATGACAAAAAGAATGAAGCTTTGTGTTTTTACTTGATTTCTATCCCTCCCCCACAACAAAGACCAAGAAAAAAAAAGAAGAGAAAAATATGAACATCTGAACCTCATTCTCACCCCCTTAAAAAGAAGGGGATTAAAAAAAGAAAAGAAAGAAATTAATTAACTGTTCATAAGAAACAAAAAAATTAATAAGAGACATGTCTAATTAATTTCTGTTGCTTGTGTTGGTGGCATTGCTATTGCTGTTGTTGTTGTTGTTGTTGGTTGTGGTGTTGCTGCTGCTGTTAGCACCACCAATGATGGAGCTGATGGCAGCTGCAAGTGCTGCAGTGAAATTAGGATCAGCGGTGATGGCGGCAGTGGCAGCACTCAATGTGTCATGAGACAGGGAAGGTTGTTGTCCTGGGTGAAATATTTGGGGTTGAGCTTGGTGGCCTAATTGTGATGACCCTATATCTTGAGACAATTGGAGACCGGAGAATTTTGATTGGTTGTATAGGGCTTGACCAAAAACCTGAGGCAATTGTGGAGCTGTGACTAAGGCGAAATTCTGGGATTGGCCTGGGAAAGGGACTTGGAATTGTGTAGGAGGTCTTTGGAATTGTAGAGGGTTTGTATTTTGAGTGAGGTCCAATGTTACAGTAGGGAACGGAGCTGAAGCTGAAATCGTTGCCATACTTGATGAGCAACCTGGGAGGATTGCTCTTGCTAGCAAATTTGGGTTCATCATGCCATCTGCACTTGACATGGATCCTGAAAGTAACATAGTTGCAGCTGCTGTTGTTGTTGACGCCATTGTCATTGCAGCTGGAGGTAGAGGGTGGTTGTGATTGCCTTCATAAGTTGTGATCAAGATTGTCTTATCCTCCGCGCAACGTTGAACCTGCAATTGATCATCAAATTAAATCACATTAGTTTTAGCCATGATTTTTCTTGAAATATAGACACAAAATCATTTCAAGTGAGAATCAGGAAATGGACTAAAACATACTTGTTTGCGAACTGGACAACCAACTGCCATGGTGCACCGATAATAAGCTCTCGGACATGGATTTCCTTTCGCCATCTTCTGACCGTACTTTCGCCATTGGCAGCCATCAGAAATCTGGAATTGATCAAACTTTAATTAGTTCCACACTAATATTTCAAAATTCAATGAAAATCTTGAACAAGTCTAGCTATTACATACCATGGGAGCCTCCGATCGTGCACGAACCGAGACACGGGCTTTTCTCATGGTTGCCTCGGCAGATTGTTCAATAGCCTTGTTGGCAGAACTAGCAGGATTCAACTTTTGAACCTTGTTAGGATTCCAGCCTTGTGATTCTGATTCAGGACTCTCGTCTCCGCCAATTCTCTTTCCATCTCGGAAACTAGAATTCTCTTGATCATGTGGAACCATCTCAAGTTTACCATTGTTTTTCGTCGAATTAGCTGTATCGAAATGATTTTGAGGTGTTACTGAACGAGTCCTCTCTTCAGACGATGAATTGGATATCTCATCAGTCTCAGCTGAAGGTCCTAGATCCATGAATTGTCTAGGCACCATCTCATGTTTCTTTTCCTCGGAAGATTTTGCATCCACAGTCTGAACACATCAAAAACAAATAATTTAAGCTATTCGGACCAGCATAGTGTGTAATACAATCATCATGTCAAGAACATACGCTAGGAATTGTAATAATTACAGAAAATTAATCACCTCCTGTTTGTTATCGCTTTCAACTCCATGGTTCCGTTGTTGTTGTTGTATCAATGCTACAAAATGCATTTGTAAGGCACTGTAATTGTTGGTTACTTGACTAAGCATGTCTTTCAACCTTTGATTTTCTGCGTTCATTTTTTGAAGTTCCACTTGCAATTGTGCTAGCTGCAGCATATACAAAAAAAATCCTTAAGTGGGAAATCTTCAAAAAATAAAAAATAAAAAATAAAAAATAAATCAAAATCGATCCTCTTTTTAATCTTGTTAATTAATTATTACCTCAACATTCTTTGATCTCTTATCATCAGCGTCAGATGAAACTCCATCATCCACAGTTGATTGATCACTTCTAGCGTAAGCAGTCAGAAGGTGCAATCCAGTCTATATTTAGAAACCAAAAAAAAAAAACAATATCAATATCTCTATTTGTAGAAAAACTATAATTAAGCCATAATTCAAAAAATATATATATATTTCTCTTACATTTACATCAAGAGCAGCACTGGACCTTGGAGCAACTTCAGCAAGAGAATTCTCCTTCTTAACAATAACACTTGTGGATTTAGAATCATGGCCATCAACCCTATTGATCTTCTCCTTAAAGAAGTCTACTTCATGAGCAGCAGCAGATGATACCTCTTCCTTGCCGGCAGAAAGACTGACCGGAAACTGAAACATACTATTATTAATATTCCTAGAATCTGCCATGTTATGATCAGAACTGAAGTCCCTTTTGACCTTCAAAAAAGAGCCAACCGGGCTGTTGTTGCTGTTGTTGCTAGAGAAGACAGAAACGGGATCAGAAGCAAGAGTAAGACCCCATCCTTTGTCCATAAATGAAAGCAAGAAAGAGTGAAAAAATAGGTAACAAGAAGAAACGCAAGAAAAGAAGAGAGATTTTCTTGAGAGAAAGAGAGAGGTGTCTGTCTGTGTGTATGTTTTGTGGGCAAAGTCTTTGAAGTCTTTTACCGGTGCAATGAGCTCGGCTATAAAAAGGGTTGGAAGGGTGGACCAAAAGGAGAGAGATTTATTTATTTTTTTTAAAAAAAAAAATTTAGTTTAATTTTTTTATTTCTTGGATTGAAATTTGATTTATTTAGAAATTGATGGGATTTTTTATTGGTTGCGTCAGGTGGTGCGTCAGGACTTCTCCAGCTGGCAGTAATGGCATATTCTTATAGGAGCCTTGCCGCGCAGGATGTTTAGACTTTTAGTGACTTGGCAAGAAATGGTTAATTTGTTAATGGATACCCATATAGATTAAGTGGATAATCCATCTGTGCCATGGCCTCTAATAATATCTTGATGCTAATATTTGAAAAAAAATAAAGAATTATAGTGTTGCAAATAGATTTTAGCGAGAGATTTTATGGTATTTATACTACAAATTAATTTTATAGTTTGAATACTATAAATTATTGTGATTTTAATGGAAAAATTTAACTAAAAAATAAGATTATTAATTAGGGAGCACATGTTAAGATCTGATACGTTGTGAATTTATGATTTTTCTTGTTATTTTAAAAGAAAATTGCATGCATTTGTCAAATATTGGTGAGATCACGAGAATAACATTTGGCACACATCCCTTTGCAATTGATGTTTTTGGTGCTATTCATATTTTTTTAGTGATCGTTTCTTTTTTAATTATTTGAGGTGTATTGATTTGAAATTGTATTTTATCTTAATTATAATTTTAAAAATATTTGATTAATTAATATATATTAGACTAGTATTATCTAAATTTCATTGAAAATTTAATTTTCTTAAAATATTGGTTATGCAAAAACTATAACTTTTATTTTTATTTCTTTTAAATGTCTCTAATAAGTCTCTCAAGTGGGTTTTAGAAAAACCATCTATGATTTATACGTTTTTCTCCGCCTCACAATAAAAGAGACGGAGTACAAATTGACTTTTCAACCTCCCTGAATTCCTAGTAAACTTATATGTCGGCAAATTCCAACTGTTAGCATGTTTTCTACCCCTTTATTGATAAATATTATCCCAAGAAAATTAAAATACCAATAATGATGACTAAATAAAAAATTAAAATTAAAATATGGATCCGGGTATGAAAATTGGGCATGGGTTGAATGGAAGCAAAATTTATAAAATGTTGACAAGATTTGTATAGTGAGGTTTCGTCTACATTTCATCAAGAAAGACTTTTGACTCTTTCATAAATAAAAAGAAAAAGAAAAAGAAAAAGAAAAATAAAATATTTATGAATCCCACCGCCCCTTATTGTGCGGCGTATTCCACGTGAGGAAATTCAATTAGCCAATTAAAATATTGTATATTATATTTATTAAGTAAGAGCAGGAGAAGCCTAGTCAACGAGATTGACGGCCAGGCTTGGTTATGACTGGGGACCGGGTTGGACAGTTGCCTAGTCTAATGGTGGGTCCCATTCTTACATGAAGTCACCCACGTTTTAGATCTGCTCCCCGGTAACTGTGTTCTTTGTTTACCGGTGGGACCGAGTCACTTGCTATGGCTTTTTAGTTCTCTCTCTTTCAAGCTTCTCTTTATAGTTTATACACCTCTCAAGTCTCCACCATATATGTTTATCTTATTATAGTATTGTTTTGTTTTTTAAAAAAAAAAAAAAAATACGTAGATGTTATAATGATAATTTAATATTTTCTACGGGAAAAAAATGTATTTGATTAAAAATATAAAATAAATTTATTTAGTTTTAAAGTAAATTTATGTATTTTTAAATAAAAAATATAAGAAAGTATTTTTTTTTCATTTTTTTTGGAAATAGTAATCAAATGTTATTTAAAAAATTATGTTTAAATGAGAGTAACTTGATCGATTTTTTTCGTTCATAAAATGATTTATTACTTGATTTTTAGACAAGTGATTATTCTTAGATAATAATTTATTAACTCGTAGATATAATTATATACAGATCATTAATTAGTAATTACATAATTTGACAATGAACATGGGGCTTAATCGAGATTTCATATGCATTCCAATTTTCCCTAATCCAATGTTTTAATTAATAATATATCCTCAATATTCACTTACAATGATATAAATGGTACGTAAACATTTAAAAAGCCATGAATAATCCATTTTTAAAACTATAAACGAGCTCATTATGAGAACTTCTTATGAAAAACTTGACATTAATTACTTGTAAAATAAATCACATTAAAATTCACGTATTAATTAATTTATGTAGACCAAATCAATTAGATTGATTTAGAAAATAAATTATCATGATAAAATTTGCGGTAGGTTACTTTATTACGTAAATACTTATTCAAATTACTTTCGTAAGATGAAAGTATATGTGTGTGTGTGTGTGTGTGTGTTTATATATATATATATATAACAGCGGAGCTTAGTCTAAGCTCCACTCCTTTTTCTAATTATGTCTTCTAGGTGCCGCTATTACCTAGCTATCTCCATGTTTTGACATCCCAACTTTTTCAATTTTTACATTTCTATTTCATGTATTTTTTAAAAGTATTTTTAAATGAATAATACTTTTTTAAAATTTTATTTTATTTTTAACAGTAATACATCAAAATCATTAAAAAACATTAAATTAAAATTTTTGCAAACAAAAAAAATTTAAAAAACAAATTATAATGCAAAAACAAATTAACAAGGACATCCTATATATATCACAATTCAGTAATGGTAAATCTATTAAAGATCTCTCTATTGTTTGTTCTAGCCTCAAGTTTTGACCATAGAAGAATTTCTGTACAAATTTCTGCATCTATTGAAAGCTTTGCCAGTAGCTCTTTTTTCTTCTTTTTTTCCTGGAGATACGTGTTTGCTTTCATTGCATTGCTAGATGTATACATCTCTTGGCCATATTTCTTGACTTATTACTTAACCCGAGCTTTCTCTTCTTTTTATTGCACACGGGTTTTCAACATCTAATGACGTTCAATTGCTTTAGTACTCCTCTTTCTCTTCACTTATGGTACCTTTTGAAAATCTTGCTCGTGAGGTTCAAGACAAGACAAAAACGATGATGGCCAACGGCAGCTGGCTTGCATGGTATACATCCTAAACCCTAAATATCTACCATTCTTCGCCTTGACTAACTAGAGTTTTCAAGAGTAAAGAAACTTCAATGTCACTTTTGAAACATTACTAATTAACATGGGAAAACGTTGGCCACCAATCGATCCCTTGGTTAACATCGATCTCTAAAAAACGTATAAATATTGCTCTCCAAAGCTTCCCTTTTTACCAAACTCGTGAATTGGACTTGGAATGGAAACCCGTTGAATAGTGGGAATCAAAGTTTATCCTGATTGCATGCATGTAACGAGGACATTGATTTAGGTAGAAGACTGTGGTTGCGCCCAAAGAAAAAGAGGAAAGCGGCCACGAAAAGGAAGAGAGATTCTATTCAAAGACATCGAGAAAAGTTGGGGCTTGGTTCGTATAATTAAGTTCGATCAAGCTTTATTGTTAGACAAAGAATAGAAGGCATCTGTCTTGTGGGGGAGGAGGGATATATGAATATTGAAATACAGTGCCTAACTACGTACGTACGTACAAACGAGCATAAGGGAAAATGCCGACCATATCGACCTGTCCACTTGCTTGGAGTAAAACAGTCAAGGATGATTCAAAATAATGAAAAGACAACCTTTAGAGAACTCGAAATGACATGGAGGCCTCGCCTTCTTCTTCTTCTTCTTCTTCTTCTTTAACTTTGTTTTCCTTTAATTTTGAGTCTTTTTAACATTTGTTCTTCTGCCTAGAGTAAAATTAATAAATTAATCATTCATATTTTTCTTCTTCTTATTTTGGGCTTTCAGTGTTTCGTTTATCGAGCACTTTATTGAATATTGCCTTGCGATTATTTTTCGAATTTGTTCTAATTAAAATTCTAAATAAAAAAAAATCGAAGTGTCTTTGTATACAGATTGACTTACAATTAATCCAACGTATAATTGTCAATGTACGTATAATTGTCAATGTATATGAATTTTCGATTGATGACTTTTTAAATAGACAAAAATAACTTAATTTGAAGGATAATATTCTAGAAATCATATATATTGACCATTAAAGGCTGTTGGAGAAGGCAGGATTGGAGGAATCCCAGTCTAGATATTAGATTGATTATATCAATTCAACTACTATATATTAAAAACATGTCAATATATATATATAAAAGAAACAGTTTTTTTCAAGTAGCACATACCAATCATTAAAAAAAAAAAACATTTTCAATTTATTTAATTATTTTCATAATTTAGTGAAATATAAAAAAAATTCTTTTTTTTTTCCAGACAGGGTTTTTCTTCATTCTTTTGTTTTCAAATATAATTTTTTTTTGTTGGATAACAAATAATTAATAGAGCCCGATTTAAAATATTGATACCTAATTCTTGTGCAATATTACATGCCCTATATATCTATTCTATATCATCGATCTTTCATGCTAATGAATCCCTTAATCTTCTATTAGAAATTAAATATATACATGTACAAGTAAGTATTAATATTATTGTGATTAGCGGCTCCAATTAAGCTGCAAAGGCATCTTTGAATAGCTTAATCAACTAATTTTGTCTTGGTTTAATTTGAACTTTATTTTGATGAACTGTTTTACTCTTACTTTTTCATCACTAGCTAGTATTTTAATTTGATGTATTATTATTATTATATGTCAATACATGCATGAGATCGATAGGCATACTTTGTTGGAGTCAACCAATGCAGGCAATTACTTCCCTCATTCTTACGTTTACATGCACTCCTCTTTCGAATATCAACGAAGTCAACAAAACATCTGTCCGAAAGCTTTAAAAATATAATTTATATAATTTTTTAATATAATTTTTTTAAAACTTGAAACTGGTATATATTTATATTATTTTATATTTAATTTTTATCAAATAAAATAATAATTAATAAAATTTGAATCCATAACTATTTAATCAGCTAGAATCTTAATTATTATATGATCATCATCAGATAGATTAGACCTCCATGTTCTTCTTCAACTATCCACAACCAAGACTTTCATGGTCTTCCATTGCAGCTATTAAATAATCTCATCACTCTTTTCTTGCGGTGCCATTTGTGTTCCTCCATGAATGTGGGCTTTCAAATGGCTAAATTTTAGCCACCCACGTTTTACCATTTCATTTACTTTAATATTTGCCGAAAGCTAAAAGAAAAGAAAAGAAAATTTGCCACATCCGACTTGCATGGTGTTTACAACAAGATATATATAATTAGTAGATTTAAATTCCTATTAATTAATTAGTTGGTACATCAATCACTTCAAAATTATTGTAATACAACTCTTGATCAAAATAAATTCAGCAATGACTATTGGTATTAACATTGTTGGAATAATTGTTATTAAATCTGTTCTGGCTATACGGCTTCATGCCCACTCGGTCTTTTTATTTTCTAGCTCAAGTTAGGTTTTTAAAAAATATTTTTTAGAGTTAACTTAATTAAAATTCAATAATTTTTTAAAATAATATTGTTTTGAGGTTTTTTTTTTTTAATTTGGGTGAGTCTCCCTGCCTTATAATCCAAGCTTTATCTCATAGATAAGTATAGTTGGGATGACTTAATTACCACAATGTTTGAAAAATGTCCCAATAATTACTGGATAAATTAAATTATCAATATATATATATATATAGCTAGCTAGGTAGCTAGGTAGGTCATGGGAATAAACAAAAGATAGTTAATTAGATGAAGCAACGAAGCAAGTAAGGAAATGAATTAATTAATATGAATAATGCCAACACCTCGTTCTAATTAAAACAATTACAGAGAATTTCAATCTCTCAAGGAAACAAAATCAACAGAGAAGAAAATGACAATAGTTGACTGAGATTTACGTTGACCATGTTGATCCTGCCTCACGTGGTTTCCTTACATGACGTAGAAATTTGGTGAGTGGTTAGGTTTTGACAGCTTGGATTATTGAAAATAAACGCAGACCAATTAAGAGCCATAAGAGAAACGGCATTCACTCGTTCAGACAACAGGTTTGGGTATTGCCACTGCCTACGTAGCAACGCAATCCCAATGTAAGATACTTTTCTCACCATACTTGCTCCTCATTTGACTTCCCTTTATTTTTTTTATTCTATGGATCAATTCAAGACATGAATGATTCGAGATTTGAATTGATTTAGGTTAAATAGTAAAAAATATTTATTGTCTTAATTAAAAAATTTAAATTAATTCCTATAACCTAAACTTGACTCGTACAAAACCCACCATCAATTCATTAATTCTTTTTTTTAATATTTTTTTGTTAAAATTATATCATTTAAATTTTTTTTTAAAACTTTGTTTTAGATTGAACCTCTCAACGCATTACTCCCAATAATTTTAAAATTATACCATATAATATTTATATTTTTTAACATGGTATTAGAGTCTTGATGACCAAGCGGTTACGAGTTCGAATCTCACCATCCTTATTTATTTGATAAAAATTAAGCACAAGGTAATCTGGACATGTGCAAGTTTCAAGCCCAAAGGGCTTTCAATTGAAAGGATGTGTTAGAGAATAATATAAATCATATTCTAGAACCTCACCTAATAATTTAAACTTTTAGGTTGAGATGGTTCTTTGATGTTAATAATATAATCATTTTCTATCAAAGTGCCAATTAATCAAACTTCATATGCTTTTGTTTTCTTGTGAGATATACAAAGGGTGTTTGAGAATGTGATACGTATCAGTTGTTTTTTAGAGTGTATTTTACTTTAAAATACATTGATTTTTTTTATTTTTAAAAAATTATTTTTAACACCAGCACATCAAAACGATCCAAAAATATAAAAATATAAATTTAAACAAAAAAAATTAAAATTTTCAAGAAACTCCATTTGAAACAAAATTCACCATAATCACATGTCTTCGAATGCATGTGGGGGTATGAATAAAAAGTTCTTGACACTAATGGCAACACATGGATACATCACCGAGAAATGTCAAGCTAGAATATTGGTTTTGAAATCTTCAAGTCTAGGTTATGTAGGCAATTTTTTTTTTCTTACAATGAGGAATGCTAATTTTTTTTTTCTTACCAAACAAAAAAGCCTGGTAGTTTTGCTGAGTAATAACCTCAACACTTCTCTTTATTGGGATCGACAGCCTTTTTTACCTTTTCAAGATCTTCCCTTTGTTCTGCTTTTAACTTGTCTTTTGTTTGTTTACATGGTTCAAATACATTCCTCCTATTTTCATACCCCTTCAAGACCGACAAAATGGATGACACGAGTATTTTGACAATTCACCCTACCAATTTGCTGGTGCTCTCTTTTATATAATTGAAGACAGAAAGTAGCCCATCACATTGTCAAATAAACACCAAACTTGTTCCTCATTTTGGTCCTGTTCTTGTTGTCCTTCCCACACATTTTTATATACATTTTGGGGGAGGGGGGGGGGGTGTTTGTCTTGAGATTGGATTCGTATTAAGGCATGGTGGTATGGGTTTTTTTAAATAATCAGTTGCTTGCTAGCTAGCTGGCTAGTGGGCACAATTTACGTGAGAAAATTTGTCACCGCATCAGTGTGATTCTTTCTTGAGGAATAAATTAATGATACCATGAACTAGCTACCAAAACATGATTAAAATTAATCAATTTGAAGGAGATTTAAGCCATCGAAAGATATCATAATTATAATACGTGAAGGAATATCATCATATATATGGTATGAGAAGAAAGGACAAATAGTTCGAAACAATACGGATATATATACTTTAAGAGAGCAATCGATTT
>Ga0325414_1004967_pt1 | contig 13981 bp, 7 predicted proteins | sample PopdelMetagenome_8_FD_206183 | JGI IMG/M metagenome (GOLD analysis project Ga0325414, IMG submission 206183) | Populus deltoides microbial communities from Bellville, Georgia, United States - Leaf-PdKOR-R3 | ecosystem: Host-associated > Plants > Phyllosphere > Phylloplane/Leaf | place: USA...
TTGTTGTGGGAGATCCCTATTTATGTATCCTAACTTGTCTATACTTGAGATATACATCTCAACAACTTGAGACCAAAGGCATAGTTAGTGTCGTTTGTCGCGGGGGGCGACGTCGTCTGGCGACGGCGTAGGCTCTCTTTCGTGCCTCCTGTTGTGAGGTGTGATGTGTGTTGGGAAGGGTTTTGGATTTAATCATAAAATTATGATTAATGTTCAGGAGTCACCACCTAGTATTATGGTCACTAGGAACCTATGGTCTGCGAGAGTTTATGTAAGGGACTGGTTGTGCAAGGGGAAGACGCATCACCCTCAGTGCACCCTACCTAAGGTAAGCTGCATTGTTGTTTGATTGTTTTTTCTAAGTCAGGTTTCTATTCGTTGGTCTTTTTTAAGGCTCAAGGCAGATCTCTCTTTATGAGAGAGTCTCTACCTTATCGGGTTAAATCCTAACCGTTCTAAAGTTTGAATTTTAGCATCACATTTTTACACCTTATATCTTTAATACTTGAGGGTGTACTTTATCGTGTAATTTTACACCTCACAAATATTAAAGTCTACATCTGGATCCTAAAAAAAGATTGGAATTTTTTTTGATATTTTGGCAAAACCTTAGCGGATGATCATAAACTGGTTTTGATATCCATTTTTGGATTTTTTTTAAACATGAAAAGAATGCAATTTTTGTTTTTTTTTATGAAAAAATATGCTTGGAAAAATTTTAGGATTTGGCCGTATGCAACAAAATATTTTTTTCCTTTTGAAAATGTTTTGAAATTGTTTTTTTGAAATGTTTTGGAGAAAACTGGGTATTTTAATACCGGATTTGTATTTTACAGTGTAAATATACAACCTGATATTATATAAAAGTGGTAGAAAAATATGCGAGGAAAATCACCAATTTTTTTTCAAAAGATTTTTGAATTTTGTTTTTTAAAAAAGAGCCGGGCCAGAGCCAGGCACTTAGGCTGGGCCATAACGGGCCCGGCCCAAACCAGGGGCTAATTAATTAGCTTGCTGCATGCATAAATGAATTCTGCATGCAGCAGCTACGTCGAGGAAGAAAAAGACAAAGCAAGGAGGAGGAAGTTGCCTAGCGTTGGGGTCTCGGTCGTGATGAGGTGGTTCGGCCGGTGGCTCAGGGGCGTCAGCTGAGGTGATGGTGGCCGGAGTTGGCTGTGGGAAGAAGAAGAAAAAGTTACAGAGGAGAGAGAAAGGCTGGAAGGAGAAAAGAGAGAAGGTCACGGTGGCTGCTCTGCCACTTGTGAGGAGCTGAGTTGATGGAAATGATGGTGGTAAAGCTGGTTGTGGGGGTGGAGGTCGGTGCTGATGTTGCTGCTACCAGTGCTGGAGAAGGAAGAAAATGAAAATGGTGGTGCTGATGAGCTGCTGTCGCTGTGGAGGAAAAGGGAGAAGAAATCAATGGAGATGGAGAAGTGTGGTGGAGAGGATGGTTGTCAAGCTGGCGGTGGCAGTGTTGGTGGATGAAGGCACGGCTGAGAAGGAAAAAGGAGAAAGAGTACTCGTTGCAAAAAAGAAAAGGAGAAAAACAGAGGGGTGTGGCTGGTTGTTTGTCAACTTTGGACTTAATTTTCTCCTCCTCTCAGGCCATCAACTCAGCCTCTATTTATAGGCGGTGGAAGAGGGTAATCTCGTCTTCACCGGAGTAAAATTTTAGCTCTTGATTCGGTTAAGAAGGATCCTAACCGTTGGCTCAAAGTAGCCTCCCTGAGTTGTCAAATCTGCAGGAAAAGGCTGCCTGAGTTGACCTTTTCACGCCGTCGCCGTGTTATCATTCATCCTACAAAGTTCACATGGGGTTATAGAGGAACTGCAAGGGATCCGTTTCGTGCAAGTTTTGTTCGATTTGATGGAGAAATAAAGCATTAAATGCACCTGCAAAGTAGGCTCTCACGCTGTTTGTTTTGGGTAAAACGGGGAAGACAATGAATAGTGACCAGACGACCTCTTTTTGTTTTTGGATACAAAACGACGCTGTTTGGGATTGAATTAGGGATTTTAAAAGATTTTCAATTTAGTCCTCCATCTTTCAATTGGTTTCAATTGAACCCCTAATTGACCCTTAACTTTGGATTTAATGCAATTTAGCCCCTGAAGAACTTCAATTGAAACCTCAAAGTTACGCGGCTATTACAATATGGTCTTTGGTCTAAGATTTTGTCAATTTAACCCCTAATTGACCATTAAAATTTCAATTTCACTCCCAGTTTTTTGTCAATATCACCCCTATAGTTTGGCGCTTTTTACATAAATGTCCTTGGCTATCAATTTCTTTAATTTAACCCCTAATTGACCCAAAAACTTCAATTTGCTTGCAATTTAGCCTCTAATTTCAATCAATTAACTTGAAAAAAAAATTAAATTTGGTCTCTTAAAATTCCAATCTTCTCAATTAAGCCTAAATTAGGCTCTCAAACTTAATTTTTCACCAATTAAGCCCCAAATAAAATTAATTTGACCCATTTAAAGTATAATTAAGTGCTTGCACTTAATTCAATCTTTCAATTGGACCCAAATTAATTCTTAAACATAATTAAAATTTAATTTGGCCCATGATTAAATCAAATTGGCCTATTAAAAATTTAATTATGTCATCGGACTTAATTTTTATGCAAATTCGTCCAATAATCATTTAATTTGACCTTGAATTTGCATTTTCTCTGTATTTTGGGGGCATAGTGGGGTACAATTAGGCTTTGGATTTCCTCTAAAAATTACAGCTTGATTTCTCGACCTGCTTTCTCCACGTTGCCAACCTTTATTTTATTTTTTGATTTTTATTTTGAAAAAAAATTAATTTTTGGGAAATAACTTAGAATTGGGTTATGACATCGTCGAACTTGATCCTAATTGGTGCACCAATGGTTTCTTAATTTAATGGGGTAAGTGTTTGATTCAATATTTGTGATATTTTGGTGGTTAGATCTGTATGGATTTGACTTTTGCCTTGAGAACTCTCTATTAAGGGTATTTGTTATGCCATAGTTTTCTCTAAAAAAATAAGCTTATAAAGTTCTAGATTCTTTTGCTCTGATACCATGATAAAAAAATATTAAAAATATTTTATTTTTATCTGATTGCAAATCTTTACACAACTATACAATTATATAGGCTAATCTAGGTAGGTAATTATTCTCACACATAGATATAGCTAGAACTGTTTAATTAGAGTAGTTAGAGGTAACAAACAAATCCCTATAATTTCTCCTTCCTTATCCTCCAAATTTTCTACAGTAACTCACCAACAATTAATCCCTTGTATTATTATTTGTTCTATATTTTTTTGTTTGAGTTATATCAATTTTATATCCAGGATAATAGGTTAGTCGAGATAATTTGAGTTGATTTAGATTTTTTTTTCAATATCATTTTATGAAATTGATTTTTTTTTAATTTTATTATTTAACATTAGATTATTGACGTTTGAGCTTTGTGATTTTTTTGCTTTTTTTTTTCTGTTGTGTTATCCCGAGTACAAGTTAGTCAAGTTAACCTAAGTTAGCTTAAGTTTTCTTTTTCCATGTCTTTTCTATTTAATTCAATTTTTTTTTTTGCTAAGTCTTCTTTTAAAAGTCTAATTTTTTTAATCTCATTCTCATGTTGAGGGTGACAGGTTAGTTGAGTTAACTCAGGTTTATTTAGGGTTTTTTTTTCCTCAACATTTTTTTTATGATATTGATTCTTTTTTTAATTTCATCATTTGACATTTCATTATTGACTCTTAAGCTTTATCATTGTTTCTTTTTTTTTTTGTTAGGTTATCCCGAGAGTAAGTTAATAAAGTTAACATGAATTAGCTCGGTATTTTTATGTTTTTTTTTCCTCTTAACTTTGGTTTTTTTTGCTAGGCCTTTCTTTTAAAATTTTTTTTTTTTTATCTCAATCTTGTATCGCATATCATCAGTTAATCAAGTCAACCTGAGTTGAATGAGGTTTTCTTCTTCAAAGTTATGGTTTTTGAAATTTTGTTTTTGTTTCATTTGTTGATTTTAAGTTATTACATCTTGAGGCTTGCAATTTTCTTTTACTTTTTTTTTTATAAATTATCTTAATTTTATATCTTATTAAAATTAACACAAGTTTACTTGAATTTTGTTGACACCTTAATATTATTTTTTATATTAATAAAATTTAACTCGGAACAGGCGCAGGGTTAACAACCCATATATATATATATATGTTGGAAACAATAGAAAAGGAGGAGCTAGTCTGTTCTCGTCTTTCTGGACAAAGCCCTAATAATAAAAAACAAGGAAGAAATAACCAATGGAGTAGTGTTAATGTTAAAGAAGAGCTCAAAACCAACGGCTCTCTCAAAAAGTTGCTACAAATGAAACCCAATCTCCTAAACGCTGATTCCTTTCTTATTTTCAATTCATTAAGTTCACTAACAAGGAATTCAATTCCATTTCCCAGAAATTCAATTCCACTCCCCAATCATTTTCTCTCCGTAATATCCCCACACCCCAACTCCTCAAGACCCTCTCGTTTAATTCCAATTTGCTCTTCTTCAAATCCCACTAGAAAACAATCCACTTCCACTAATGAACAAGTGTCATTGAATTCAAATGTTGAAGTTCTTGGTGCAGATGAATTGGAGAGGAACTTGAATGTCCAAGTTGGGAATCCAATTGTTCCCAATTATATTCAGTCATGGACTAAGCTTAGTTTGAGTGATCAAGCTTTCTTTCTCTTATCTTTTATTGCTTGCACGGTACTCTCTCTCTCTGTTTTCAGTTTTATTAGCTTAATTTGGTATTATTTGTTGGTCCCTTTTTCTTACAAATTAACTTAGTTTTTGTGTTTAGGATGCTTAACAGACTTTTGGCTATTAAATTCTTTTGTCTGCAAAGTTGGGTTTTCCCCCCCCTTTTGAGCTTAATGGCTATGAAGTTTTTGATGGGTCTTTTTTATTGGGTGGTTTGTGTTAGAAAGATAGCTGCTTTTTAGCTGTGCTAATTTGGGGCTTATGAAGGTGCTGTTAGATTGTTTAGAATTGGGAATTGTAAACTGTTTTTACTGTATTGGTATTCATTTATAACATGCTATGGTTTGTGTTTTCTCTGAGAAATCTAGAAGCTCTGAATTGCTTGCATAGGACCACCTGTTTGTATTATTTTGGTGCAGATGCAGCAAATCAATATATTTGTTAGGTATTTTGATTGTTTTTTTCCAACTTTGATAGTGCGGATTCAGTTGAATCCTTCAATCAAAATATGCTGCATTTGTGATAGGTGTGTTGGTAAATATTTCAGCTGGACAGTGTTGTGAAACTATAATTTCTTTGAGTTGAAATGTTCACGACTTTTGTCTTTACCCTTTGATTACTCAATAAATGTGGCTTACTTTGATGTCTTGCAGACTTCTATAGCATTTACAAGCCTTGTTGTTGCTGCTGTTCCAACACTCTATGTAAGTTATCTGACTTTACATCTGAGTGCAGTTCTCCTTTCATAACTGCAAGCGTAGGATTGTTTGCTAGATTTTGTTCCAACTTACCTTTCCCATTTCTCTTCCCCCCATTTCTGTTTCCTTCTTTATTTCTCTTTATTTGTCACTACTCCTTTTGTTTTCTTTTTTTTCTTTAGTAAATCTGCTTGCCTCTACTTTTGGTTTGTTTTTGTATTTTATTATGTCCATTTTGCTAATTTTAGTATTGTTGGAAAGCAACAGATGTTGCATTGCATATTTTTCTTGCAAACTTAGGTGATGCATCATGAGACAAAGCTTGACTGACATGCTTTTATTTTTTAGTGACAGAAAAGAAATTGACACCCATGAATTTAATGACCTTGGTTTGAAAGAAAGGAATGTTAGCTAATGTCATTTGAAGCAGGGATTGCTAATGGGAGCTCCTGCACTTCTGACATCTTAACGTGGCTTTTGCTGACTTCTGATGGTGATATCATATTTCATAAGAAGAAATATCTATTGACTAACTGGTCTAGTTTGAGTGTCAGAATAAAAGATTGACATTGTTTTTTCTTTCTTCAGTTAGAATATTATTTGGAGAATTATTAGATTTCTTATTAAATCCTGACATTAGTAAAAATGTTTATTGATATGCTTGCTCTGTTTCTTCATAGCGTTTTGCCTCTGTTTCTGCTCTATTACATTTGACATAAATGTATCATCTGCTTGTGTGCATTTTTTGGTCTTGGTGACGATCTTCTGGATGCACTTTGGTTTACTGTGCTGATGAATGTATTGTTCAGTATGTTTGTATGAGTAGAATGCTGATGATAGGTTGTTTGGGTAATTATGCTGGTTGCATGCTAAATTAGTTAAATTTTCCCTTAGCTGTTTATGTTTTAAGAAAGGTTTTTATTACTAAGCTGATTGATACTAAATTAGTTGACTTTCCCTTAGCTGTTTCTGTTTTAAGAAGGCTGGTCTCACGACATGCTTTTCTTGAGATTTGACCTGGGGCAGCTATGACCAATAGTAGTAGCTTGTGCAGTGTGATGCATCAGTTGCTTTAATGGTCTATCAGTCAGTTGATTAGCTTGCTTGCTAGGGTTTGATGATTCAGATATGTTGACCGTCCAACATCAAATTCTATGCCAAGCTTTCTTATTATGAGATTTTAAGAAACTGACAGTTGATTTTTCCATCAGGAAATTACACTTTCCTGATTCTTTCTGCTTAAACTGAATGCCTGATTTCTTGGAGTTGTAAGTTAAAAGGAGGGCAAGCTAATTATGGAGGAAAAGTTGTATGATATCTAAAAAATTATAGTTGATAATCTTTTACTTTTGAACAGTAGCCTGACCATGTAAGTCCTTGTTACTAGATCCATGTTATGAAAATAACATAACTATAATTATGTTGGTAATCAACTACCTGCAAGCCGCTTCCAATGTGCAAGCTTTAGGAAGTCAAATCCAACATTAGTTAATTTACAAATTAATAATGGTCAGCAAAAGGGTTTCAACAGTATATTGCTCTCCATGCTAATTAATTCCTCTTACCAGTTCCTTTATTTGCTTTGTGCATTTTCATTTTATCGTATCCTTAGAGTTTTAGTTCTTCTGGATATTTGAAACTGTCTGTTACTCTTGTAATTGTAAGTTCCTATTTGTGAAGATTTTAATATCATACAAATTATCTTATGCAATTTAACGATTCTAGTGTTCTGTTGTCGATATTGGTTCCTTTTTCTTCTATTTTTTCCTCCCTGCTTGACAGGCAATGGGGAAAGCAGCAACATCTTTTTCGAAGCTAGCAGATACAGCTCGTGAGGAACTGCCCAGTACAATGGCTGCAATTAGGCTTTCAGGCATGGAAATAAGTGATCTTACATTGGAATTAAGTGATTTGAGGTGACAATCAAATTCTAATGACAACTCTTTGTTTATCATTAATTCTTTTCATAAAATTTTCCCCTTTTCCATTGGCCCAAATGCCGGTTAAGAACATTTTGTATTTCTTGAACATATAAGCAAGAGCCTGATCATGTCCGTTTACTTTGTCCTATCTTATAAACAAAACATGGGTTTCCTTACCCCAGTAAAAGGAATTGATTTGACTGTGACATATTGATGCTGGGGACATGGGTTTCCTTACCCCAGTAAAAGGAATTGATTTGACTGTGACATATTGATGCTGGGGGGACGTAAAAAAGTTCCATGAGGATTTATAGGTCCTTTAGCTGTGTCTATTTATGTATTTCATAGTAATTTATAGATGTCTAATGTCCACCTTAGTCATCACACTTAAAACATTAAGATGTTCAGCTTGTCTTGGTGAGAGCCTGTCTGATGATAGCATTATGGTCAGTATTCCTAATATCTAGAGAAAAACCACGACCTTAACAAGATGAGCTATATAAAGTTTAGTGGCCTGTAAGTATCCAATTTCATTTTCTCGGATACTGTTCAGGTATAATAATATGGTTTATCTCAATTGACATGCAGCCAAGAGATAACTGATGGGGTCAATAAATCAGCTCAAGCAGTTCAAGCTGCAGAAGCTGGAATTCGACAGATTGGTGCACTTGCTCACCAACATACTATGTGTAAGTTCTTGTGCTGCCTATCTTTCCCACAGCAAGTCAATTTGTTTCTTTTTTGTTATTTACAGAACTGATGATTTTGTGTCTATTATTTGATATCCAGCTATGATTCAAGAGAGGGCTAGTCTGCCAATCATCTCCCTGCAGCCAGTTGTTGCTGGTGCTGCAAAGAAGACTTCCCGTGCTGTTGGTCAAGCCACTAAGACCATCATGAATATTATATCACGAGGAGAATTCAATTCAGAGAACGAAGATGCGAGTGCAATTGATAGGGTGGAAATATAAGTGGTGTGACTTCTTCTGGTTTGGACAAACACGTGTACATGCAATAGATAACCAAGTTGTCTGCCTAAAGAAGGAAAAAAGATTGAAGGAAATGCAAACTCTTTACAGCCACAACAGGGTTGCCTGGTGCGAGCTCTTCTACAAATCTCTCTTAAAATATGAAACCCCACTTGTCTTCTTCTAGGGAGGTAGGATCAATGAGATCCTTCCCAGTTCTTCTTCATGGGATACTGTTACTTTTGTTCATGATGTTCTGTTGCTTCGTTACGAGACATGAATCCTCGGCTTTCGTTATGTTCGACATTCAGGGAATCATGCTGTGTACATCATGGCCAAGAAAGTATCTCAAAATTTATCCTCTGTTGAGTATTTAAATATAGTTCCTCCTTGGTTGCCATGTAATGTTGGAGGAGGAACATGTTTAGTTTGATCTATACATGGTTCTTTTAGCGCATCCTTTTATCGGTTTTGTTAAAAAATAATAATAATAATAATAATAATATGAGATAACGATAAGTGCTTTAGTAGCGCCCTTCCCCTTCCTCTCATTCTTTCTAGAAAAACACCCTAAAAAAAGTCTGATCACGACAACCGTTAGCAGTTTCACAGGTTTAATTTATGTTGTCTTTTAATTTTTATCTATAAATCTAGATCTGTTGTTTATTAACTATATGGTGTCCTTGTTTATTGTGGTTTTTATCCATTTGAATAAAATCCTAGTGATTGTTTCTGAAAGATGCTACGAATCCCAACACAAGTAAACTAGAATTATTTTTTTATTAATATGGGTGTTTGGGCTAATTTATGTGCACCTTGATTAATCTCACGGGTTTTGAAATTAATAATCATGTAAGTCTTCAGTAGCCTTAAGGTTTGTAAGATTCGAACTGGTAATTTCTAAAATACAAACTTAGAACTTAACTAGTTCAACTGTATTTTTAGAGTTTTCTTATCAAAAAGACTAGTTGGTTAGCTTTCTCAAACAGATAAATATAATTGTACTTTTTGTAGTATTAATAAAATTATTATCTTTCTTGGATAAATTTCTTACTATAGATTCTCAATTATGTCTATTATATTTTTGTAACATTCAATTCTTCCTTGGACTTTAACAAGAAACATATATAGGCTATGAAGGCAACCAAGAGAGGGTGAATTGGTTAAGAATAAAAATTAATTCAAATTATCAATGCACAATAAACCAAAAGTATATGTAAGTTAACATGTTTAATTCAATATGATCTTGGAAGGATTATTTTTTGAGCTTCAAAATCATTAGAAAAAAAGGATATGCACACAATCAAGAAGAGGATTTAAAGAACAAATACACACAAGAATTCTATACTACGTCCCCAGAAAATCATAGGTAATCCAATCCTCAAAGATGGCCCTCAGAGTTTTAATGCTTGGTTGATTTTTATTTGTAACCTTAGAAACTTTTTGTCATTGCAATCTTGCAAGATCAACTTCTTTTATGCTTGATTATATAACCCAGTATTTTTTAGAGAGAGTAACTATTTACCAGCTCTCAATCTGTGTCTCAATTAATTTTTCGTTGGGTCATTTTGACAAGCACCTGGTGTGCTTTATATACACTAGTTTCTAGTCATTAGTTCTCCTCCATGATTCTTGGCTTGATGACCCAAAATTTTCAATTAGTTTGCCATTTCAATCCTTCACAATCTCTGGATAAGCTGCTAATTTTTCTCATCTCTAGTGTTAACCCTAGGTTTTGATCTTATAACCGGTATATATAATCTTCTCTTGCTTGCACTATTTTCTTTTTATATGTGAGATTGATCATATATCTTCTTGTTTCCTTTTTCTCCGTGCTCTATTCTTTATTATAGATCCAAACCTTGAATCTATCCATCCAGTTTGCTAGTATGCCCTTTAGTGGCTTGAATTGGTTGTTTTCTTATATGTGGGCATGGACTGCAAGTGTTCTGTTTATGAACCTGATCTGATCATGAGTTTTTCTTCGGCTTTGCAATAGTTCATACTCTGATGGCCCGATTATCTTTCATCAAACAATTTCACCTGTAGATTTATTAGCAAATCTCTTATGGTTTGTGATCAACAAAATCACAGGGCTACAACATATGTGTTTATTAAATTTAATTAATTGTTGAGTTTTGAACAATCTTTTATTGTCTCAAATAACTTAAGTTTCAAGGTTTTTGTTGGGCTATTATCAACTTTTTATATTACTCTTCTACTCATTATTTATTTAGAATTAAGGCATGTAGTGCCGCAGTACTGTGTTCTATTTAATTTTTAATTTTTTTTTTTTATATATATGAATTTTTATGTGCAGATGATTAGGCTTGCTTTGTGTTTTTAATACACACAAAGTACTGTTTCTTGCTGTCTCGAAATATATATATAAAAAACTAGAATAATGAATAAAGGACATCCCTTTTTATATATTATTTTATTTTTAAAAAATAGAGATTCATTTCAAAACTATTTTAAACTTATTTTATATTTTCATCTCTTTAACCAAATACATTTTTATCTCATCTATTTTGAAAACATTAACCAAATATAAATGAAGTTTTAATGTATCGTTTTAGGCTTGAGTTCAAGAAAAAATGCTGAAGAAAAGGCATTTATACATATATGAATGTATTAATTCGAAGTCGATTCCGAAAAACCTCAACTAAATTTAATACATAGAAATATAATAAATGTTACGGAAAAAAGAAAAAGAAATGTGTGTCGGTGGTTGCAAAATTCTTGCTGTCAATTATGTTTTCTGATTAGCTGGGTCCCAACGAAATATATGGTAGGAAGAGGGATAGATCGGCTTGCGGCCTCTGTTTTTCAAGCTATCATCTTCGTCGGGTTTTTCTAGGTCAGAGTTTCTGTGAACTGCGGGAACACACGTTTTCAAACATGTGTTCTGGTCTGGTCAGGACAGAGCAGTTTTCTACCTTTCGAATCTGAGCTCAAAAAATCTATTAACTTTAGAAGCACATGTTCTCCATGCTTGCTCGCATGAAAAACAAAAAACAAAATAAAAAAAAATTGAAGAGTTCTTTGTTATTTTCATGCTCAACAAACCACAAAAAAACCAAGGGCATGATCATCACACGATCAAGAAAAATCTTCAAAGATCATCTTTAAGCTTCAAATCTCAAGTCTACCAACCAAATTTCCATTAATCAAATATTTGAATCCAAATATATACATAAACCATAACAAAAAAGTCTGTAGTATTAGGAAATATCACATCAAGCCAAATTTCCCTCTTCACTTGCCATTTCCAGCCAAATCACATCAAGCCAAATTTCCAGCCAGTACCATAAAAATCAAATTCAAGATCGTAGGTTACAAAAGTTTGTCGGGAATTCTTTACCGTTTCCAGCAAACAAAAATTTCCAAGTCACATTTCCAACTCAAATACATCATTTATGCACGGAACTCAGCATCATATTTAAAAGGATTCTGAAATATTTATGAATCCTTACCACACATTAAAACTATGTTGTAGCCCATTAAAAATCTTTGGAGAATTAGAAGATTTCAAAATAAGTTGTCACTTTCTTTTAGGAAAAGAATCATAGCAAAATAGAAAGTCTAAAAGTTAAAAGAAAGTAAATAACAAAATTCATACAATCTCTGTTGACTCATATTACGATGTCTTTCCAAACTCTGATTGATTTGAAATTTTAACCCAAGGTAGGAAAACATGTCAAGAGACTCCATGTAAAATTGGAGCCCAATCCAATGGTCAGATTGAGAATTATGACTGTTGCCGTAAAACTGGATAGTTGCACATTTTATATCAAAATCCGAATTTGACCTTTCCTGGATTGTATCAGGAACACTATTCGATTATTGGGTCATAACTGGAGTTGTAGACCTTGGATTTAGGTCTGGTTTATCTTGATGGAAAGTTAAGACATAGGCCCAAAACATTCATAAAGATTCCAAGATTCAAAACTACTGTTTTCAAGCTCAAATATTAGCAACAAAAGAGAAGTCTGAATCTGTCCTACAACCCGGACACTGTTCAATGTTCAACCCATATCTCGAGTTGTAAAATTCAAAATGAGCTCATTATTTTGTTTGGTGGAAAGATGAGACAAATGCTCAGAACTTTCATGAAGAGTATTTGTTTAAATTTTAATGTTAGCAATGATGTTTTGTCCAGCCAATAAGTCAATAACTAGCCACCAAGTCAAGAGATGGCCACCCACTAATAATTAGTCATCAAATCAATAGTTCTGAATTTTAGCCTATAAAAGGAGACATTTGCCATACTTTTAGTCATTTTGGTTTTTAGATCAAGATCTTGCTCTTGCTCTTTTTCTTTGTATTTTGTAATATTCAAGTTTTATTTCATGTTATATTTTCATTAATCTCTTGTTTATACTTTTCATTTCCTTTACTTTACTTAGTTAATATATATCATTATTCTGTTGATTTATGTTTTTTATCTTCATTATGTTTAGCTAAGTTTATTTTGTAAAGATTAAAATGTTAAACTAATGTGTAAGAATAAGTATAATATAAACTCAACATAGACTTTAATATTTGATATTAACATGTTTATAATTGTTATCTTACTCACTCTTAATATCTTGCTTGTTAAATGGTTAATCTAGATTTGTGTTGTACAACCCTTGGTACAATAAATACTTGATCCCTTTCTAGCCAACTATATGGTATAACTGACACTTGTCTTATGAAAGGAACTTGATTTGTTGTTGATATAAGTTATTATCATAAATACTTGACAATATTTACAAGTATTGGCATTACTAAAATAAGATAATTAATATGATGTTCCACATGTTCTTAAATAGTATTTGATTTATCACCTTGCACAAGGTGGAATGAAATTTGAAAAGAATTTCAATTTTTATTCAAAGAATCAATGACTATAATATTGCAAACAAATATGATTTGACATGACAGACACACTCCATGCTAAAATATCTAAATTGAAACATTATTGATGAAGAGATAATAATTACACTAAGAAACTGGTCACTGAAAAATTAAGTGAAACCACTTATGACTTTCTTATTATTTAGGGGATCATAACATGTTGCTAAACAATGTACTTGATCTTCAAATAAAAATCAATTAATTATTGAGTTGATAATAAATTAAATTATTTGATTTGTTTAATTCTATTTATTTAAAATTATAATTTATATTTGGGTCAACATATTAATAACCTAATGGATCATATACATTAAAAATTATTAGTTATAAATTAAATTGAGATAATTAATAAAGGGTGACTTAATTAAAAATTAATTTAAAAAATTAAACACTAAAATATATTTAACCTATATATTTTAATTAAAAAAAATTAGGATTATTTTTTAAAAAAAAACCGCGACGTATATTTTTCGGCCGACTAGAGCATTTACCATTTTGCGCTCGTTCTATGCCATTAGTGGTTCCTGTTTGTCCATGCAATGACAAAAGTCTGTTTATTTTTTCATAACGTGGTTCTTTTGACAACCACATGAACTTTTATACTAAAATGGAGTTATATATTATTATTTTTTTCGGTTCTTTTCTTTCTCTTTTAATTTAATTTGGTAATCTCAAATCTAATTTTAAACTAATTATGCTATATAAAGATTTAATTAAAAGATTAAAAAAAAAAAAACAACTGGGCAGGGGAGCGTGTTTGGCAGT
>Ga0325414_1004968_pt1 | contig 13978 bp, 8 predicted proteins | sample PopdelMetagenome_8_FD_206183 | JGI IMG/M metagenome (GOLD analysis project Ga0325414, IMG submission 206183) | Populus deltoides microbial communities from Bellville, Georgia, United States - Leaf-PdKOR-R3 | ecosystem: Host-associated > Plants > Phyllosphere > Phylloplane/Leaf | place: USA...
TATGAACTTCTTACTCAAATAATAGATCACTCTCTTCTTTTTTCTAGACCCATCATCTTGCTTGAGCACACATCTCATTGCTTTTTTAGTTGTTGTCAAATATAGAATCAATAGTCTGCCAAAAATGGGAGGCATCAAGAAACAGTGGCGGAGCCACGTAGGGAAGGGGGCAATTGCCCCCTTAAATTTTTTTTTTAAAAAAATATTAATATATTAGCTTAGGAAATTGTTACTGCAGGGAAGGAAAAAGGAAAGCTATCATTGTTTATAATTGTTGACATATATATATACAGCTCATTCCACAATTTTTTTTCTTTTTCCCTTTTATTTCTATATCAAATTGATGGTGTCGGCTTTAAAATATAGAATCCCCTAACTAACAAATAAAGAGTATTTTTTGTTCCCTGTTTTTGCTGCATTGTTCTTTTCATGAGTTGCTGTGCCGCTTTATTCTTTTCATGAGCTGTTGTTCTCTACCTCTCTCGTATGCAAATTTCTTATCAAGTATAGGTAAGTAATTAATCTTTTTTTCCTTTTGCTTTATATTTTAGGTAAATTTTCTTTATTTTTTCTATTTATTTTATTGTTTAATTTTAATTTTATTCTTTTATAATTAGTTATTAAAAATATTAGAGAACAATTATAATGTAAGTTTTTTCATTTTAAAAGTATTTTTAAATTAATTTTACTTGATATGAATTAGTATATATACTTTGAATTAATTTCTAACGTATATCTATATAATATAGTATTTGTTAATAATTTGCCCCCTCATTGAAAATTTTTTAGCTCCGCCACTGTCAAGAAAGGCGGATTTTGCCAATATTGTTTGATTTGATCAAAAGTTCTTGGCATTCCTAATTTCATACCCTAGGATTTTTCTTTCAAAAGAGTCGGAAGATTGGCTCACAAGTTGTTGTCATTTAAGATATAAATCGAGCAATGTAATTCAAACGACTTAAAAATCATCTTACTTCTTTTTCTATTTTAGGTGCTGGCATGGCCTGAAGTGCTTTTACTTTATAAATGTCGACTTCAATACCTTGGCTACTCACTATAAATCCTAGTAGTTTTCTATGTTTGACCCTAAATGAGCATTTTATGGGGTTTAGCTTCAACTGATACTTTCTCAACCTTTCAAATAACTTTCTCAGATTCTAACAATGGTTTTCTCCCTCCTTTAATTTAGCAATCATGTTGTCAGCATACACTTTAATTTCTTTATGCATCATGTAATGGAACAGAGTTATCATTGCCTTTTTTATTAGTGGCCCCAACATTTTTCAGTCTGAATGACATCACTTTATAGCAAAAAGTTCTCAATGGAGTAACAAAGGTTGTCTTCTCTTTATATTCATTGGTCATTTGATCTGATTGTACCCATAGAAACCATCCATGAAGGAGTAAATTGAGCTTTGCATCGTATAATCAACCAAAACATCAATGTATGGAAAAATAGAAGTCATCTTTCGAACTTACTTTATTTAAATCCATGAAGTTTCACATACCCTTATTTTGCCATATTTCTTGGGAACTATCACTATATTAGATACCTATTGGGAATACCTAACCACCTTAAAAAAACCAACATCATATTGTCTTTCTATCTCAGCTTTTACCTTGAGCACCATATCTGAATGAGTTCTTCGTAGTTTGTGCTTTATATGTATATTTCTTTAATTTAATGGCACCTTATGTACTACAATGTTAGTATCTAAACTAGGCATATTTGCGTAAGACCAAGCAAATCAACATATTCGCATAGCAGCGAGATCAAGTTTCCCTTTTTTCTAACAATAATTAAAGTCCCTATTTTCAATTCTCTTTCATCCTACCATGTACCGACATTAATTGTCTCTAACTCTTCTTTTGTTGGTTTCCAAGTTCGCTCTGATTGTTCTAGTAACTTAGCGAATTATTTTACATCATTATTTTCCCATTCATTTTCCACCATTGCAATTGTGTATTTATCAAAATTTTGTCATTCATTCTCATTGTAATGTGCTCATGATTTTATGGATTATCTGCTTTCAGATTTCCTGAAAACAAAAGGTGTTTTAGTGTAAGTGTGTATTTTGCAAAGATGAAGAGATAAAACAATTTATGAAAATGCATAATCTTATTGATAAAAAAAAAAAAAAAAGCTCAACTACAATGAAAACTATATGTTAACATCTTGAGCCAAGATTGCAAACTTAGTATGAAAGCAAAGACAAACACATAAAAAAATAAATATTGACCATTAATTCTCATGAATTAAAATTTTTAGAGGTTATTGAGATATTGACCAAATTCTCATGGATTCAGTAAAGTAATTATTGAATCCAAAATGCATGCAAATATATATTTTTTGAATTTTGCATAAAAATGATAAAACACCTCATATGTGTGTGTGTGTGTGTATTTGTAAGGCCATGTTTGGCAACTTTTTTTTCTTTAGAGAAACTGCCAAAACAGGCTTAAGTGTGTGGTTATCAAACACCTCCTTAGGCCAAAAACTAATTTATCAAGATGTCAAACCAAACATGGCCTTAAATGTCTGACCCGGTTTTGACTCGACTGAGTTGAGTGACCAGGTTGACCTGAAAAACATAAAAAAAACAAATTAAACATAAAAAAAAAATTCTTGGATAAAACGGATCAAACACATAACAAATGAACACGGTGAACATTCAAGCATAAACCTAGCAACGTGCAACCCAAACCAAACCAAACCAAATTTCAAGCAAACAAAGGCATGGTTTTATTCGCAAACATGCATGGATCAAGAATCAAGCGTAAAAAACATCGATTATCACTCAAAAGCCACGATTTGATCAAAATGTATTTCGGACAATCAAAAGAAATCTAGAATCTAAATGTATAAATTCGTGTTATTGGTGTATTTTAAACTTAGATTATTTGTTAATCAAGTTGTTTGAAGGGTTATATGCAAATAAATGGACCAAAAAAGATCCAAATCATAAAGCTAAGGCAATGTTCTTTCCAAGAACATGAAGAACACTACCTTGGAAACCTAGAAAAAGCTAGCCACTATCCAACCTATAATGGTCATTTTAGGCCTCTAAAATATTTTTTTTCTTCATTCTAAAAAACCATATTATCAATGTCAACCATAGTTGAAAAAAAAAACTATCAAAAACAATAAATCATCAAAAAACATGCAAAAGATTCAAAACTGCCAACTTAAAAAAGCCTATATATTTATGCAATTTGGATTCAAAATATTCTTCTAAACCTTTAATAAGAGCCAAACAAAACCTAGAAACCTAGAAACATGTACCACCCAACACAAAAAAAAACATCATAACCTTGTTGTTATATTTGGCAAATTTCAAATCAAAATAAAGTTTAAACGTAATATATTAAGGCAATAATCATCATGTCAACACATTAAAAAAAATTGCATTTAAACAATAAAAAATATCCAACAAGTCTCATGGACTCCACTCTCATGGACTCCACTTTCAAAGCTTGAAGAATATACCTTTCAAGCTTGAAATCTTCAAAAGGAATGGATTTCTGCTACTACCTTCCTTTCTTCTTATCTCTAAACCTATAAAGAACAAATGGGTCCTTTTGTGCTCGTGAGCTTGATTTTGGATTCTTTTAACCTTAACCAAATTTCTTCCACATTTCTTTCTCATTTTTATCCTTTTTGCTCTTATGATTATCTCTCTTTTTATAGGTTGATTCTAAGCTTCTAAATGAGTTTGTTGGGGTTTTAACAAACAAAAACTAGGTTGGTTTTATCAAAAGGTAAATGGTTTTGGATTTAGATGGCTTTGTAACAAACTTAGAGGCTAAGGTGAAATATTTCACCTTTTTTTTTTATCTTGAGAAAAGTGTTCTCAACCTTTGATTGGAACCTTTCTGGGATTTTTTAAGTGTGAACACATGAAAAAGTTGGGTGGTTTTGTGCGAATGAGTATCTTGATTAAGGCTGACTAGGTTGGCCACTTTCATGGCTTCGCTGGAAAAGCTCTGACGTCAACGTTGCCTGAGACTACCTAAACTTGGTAGAGGGGTGCATACCTTTCAATTTGATCCATTCTTGCTCAATTCTGAGGTATGTAGCTCCACATACATTCATTTAAAAGTGTCAACCCAATTAGCGTAGAACCTGAAAATGCAATGATAGCTGATCGGAGACATGTTGTTAAGACCATTGAAAAAAATGGGATGTAATAATTTGATTTCATGGAAATAAGGTTATGAGGGTTGTTTCTTAGTTAAATAATGGTGGTTACAGCCTTAGAAGTGGTCGGAAATGCCACATTCATTCGCCTAAGTTAAACTCTCTTAATTAGCAAAAAATATCAAAGAAAAAGATGTATAATGGTTGAACGATGCATCGTCTAGGCTAAACTCTATAAATTAGGGTTTTTAATTCTGGATTTAAAAAACTTCAATTTAATCCCTAATCTTCTAATTTCTTTGGATTTCATCCATAATTGCCTCCTGAACTCTTAATTTCATACAATTTCACCCCCTGTCAAACTCAATTGCCAACCCCAAAATTGAGCGCTTTTTACAATGTAATCTTTGGTTTTTAATTTGTTTAATTGGACCCCCAATTAACCATCAAACTTTAAATTTTCTTCAATTTAGCCCCTGATTTCACCAATTTCATACTTTAAAGTCTTGTGCGTCCTACAAGTTGGTCCTCGCTTTTTGATTTGTTCAATTAGGTCTTTAATTGCCCATCAAACTTCAAAAGTTATGCAAATAAACCCTTGATTTGATCAAATTAACTTTTAAAAATTGCAATTCGACCCCCAAAATTTATTTTCTTCTAATTAAAACCTAAATTGACTTCAAAACGTCAATTTTCTTACAATTAAACCCTTTATAAATTTGATTAAGCCTTGAAAAAAATTTCAATTGAGTCTCTAAACATCCAAATATATATATATATATATTTGATTTTTTCCAACATTTCTTTCAATTTTTTTGCATTATTTTTTTATGAGGGGCCCTAAAATGGATAACAACAAATGTCCCTTCTTTACAATAACTTGTTTAGTGCTTTGCATAGTAAGTTTGTAAAGACAAACTAATTGTTCTTCCAAAACTTATCTTCTTGAAGCTTCTAATTCGGTTGACTTGAAACTCTGTCTTCGCAACAATCCTTTCAACCAGAACTATGATCAAATTGTTTACAACTTGGGTAACCTCAAATCTTAATATGGTAATTCCTTTTAACCAGAATCAAAAGCTCTTTCAACCTGAGATCCCAATCTGGAGATCCCCTTTAACTAGAATCAAAATTTAAAAACCAGCTCAGCTAACCTGAAATCTCAATCTAGCGATTCCTTTTAACTAGAAACAAAGCCTATGTCAACCTAAGATCTCTATCTGACAATCCCCTTTAACGAGAACCAAAATATGAAAAATATCTTGGCTAATATGAAATCCCAATAACGATGATTTTCTTTAACTAGAACCAAAAGCTCGATCAACTTGAGATCCCAATCTAGCAATCTCCTTTACCTAGAACCAAAAAATCTTTAAAACAGCTTAGCTAACCTGAAATCTCAATCTGATGATTCCTTTTAACCAAAACAAAAAATGTTGCCTTTAGCTTAATTAAACTGAAATCTCAATTTAGAGACTCCTTTTAACTAGAACATTACTCTTTGTCTTTAACTCGATCAACTTAAAATCCCAATTCAGTGATTCCCTTTAACCAGAACCAAAATGTTTCCTTCAGCTTAATTAACCTAAAATCTCAATCTAGAGACCCCCTTTAACCAAAACCTTGGTCTTTGTTTTTAGCTTGGTCAACTTGAAATCCCAATCTTGCAATCTCGTTTAACCAAAATTAAAATGTTTTGTCTCCTTTTTCAACTCAGCTGACCTGAAACCTTGAATCTTAGTGATCCCCTTCAACTAGAGTTTTCCAAAGACCCTTTTTTTATTGGTTTTTGACTTATCTAAGTCCGATTTCAAGAATTATTTGTAAAATAAAAAAACCTATGCAATGTTTTAGGGTTAAATGCATGCATTTTAAGGGCTTTTTTTTTGTATTACTTGTTTTGTTTTAGGACATAAATCTTTTTTAATAAAAAAACTTTAAAAGAGTTTTGTTTGTTCATGAAAACTGAAACTTTCAATGTAATTATCAAAATAGTTCCTTAAGAAAATCCCCTTGAGAGTTTTATCGGATCTCAAAATATGATTCGTCTATAGGTCAGGCTTTTACCTGATGTGACCTTAATTCTGTTTTAGTTTTTCAAAAAGGTTTTAATTATTTACTTGAAGAAATCTGTATAGAAAATTGTTTTTGCCTCATTTTAGAATATACAATTTTCTTGCATGGATAAAAGCAGGTGGCTACTCATTTATCATATCATGTGAACAGTAAGATCACCGTTTATCAAACAAGGTTGTGTGTGCTTAATTAGAAAAGACTTCTAAAGGCACGCAATGTAGGCTATGACTATGGCTATAGTTATGAGCTATAAAAGAAATATATGTTTTTTAGGCTCAAAAAGTATTTAAGGGTTTAAAAACTTAGAATCATTTTTCTTTTATCTCTTTTCTCTTATGAGGCTATCTCGTGGACTTTGTTCGGATAGACTCTTTTTCTTAATGATGAGTCTAGCTTCAAGATCTTTGCCTCGGTCTTAAAGCGTTAAACCATTATTTTCTCTTTCTTTTACTTCTTCCTTTTTTATTTTTCTTCTTTTTATTTTTTGTTTCCTCATTCTTGTCCTTCCCTTTTTATGATGATGCCCCCTAGTGTTAGGTTCTGACTTTCATAGATCCATGTATGTATTATGACAGTTTGCTCTTATTTTTCTCTTTTTTTGCCCCTCAGTGTAGAGTGTGAAGAAAAACTTATTCAAACTCAAATAGGAACCACAAGGGATATATTCTTAAAAAGTGAAGGGACAACATAGATGGTCTTTCCTCATCTCAAAACACACGTTATTAGTATTGATAAACCTTGTACTTTTTTCTGAAAGAACTTGTAGGTGATTACAGAGTTACTACCAACCATTTATCCATGCAATTCAAAATGTTATTTAGAGACAGGGTTCCATCTCATAGTTAGCTTTGGTTTATTTGGTTTGGTCACCTTTTAATCGAGAATTTCTTAAATCTCATCTTTGTTAAATAATATTTATGTAGTCTTATTTATTAAGGGTAGAATAGTACTTTCAGTTTAACCTATATATACATTAGCTGTATTTAGGTTAAGACTAAGCATTCATAATATACAGATTATTCAGAATTCTAGCCTCCTTTTGGTATTTGATCTCAATTATTTTAATATGGTATCAGAGCTGGTTTTATGGAACAAGGCTTAATCCCGAACACAAATTCGTGGATCCAACTCTACGGTGAATTGGCTCGGGGTTTGCAGGGGCAGCACACAAAATTTGGTATTTTGTCAGTTTCTGCAATTATTTTGGTATTTCATCTTCCCTTCAGCTTTTGCAATTTGGTATTTGCGTTCAGTTTCTACAAATTTGTTTTGTGTTTTGGAGTAATCATATAATTTTGAGAAGATATTTGTTTAGTTTTTGCAATCTTTGTTCAGTTTCTGCAATTTGGTATTTTGTTTTCCGTTGCTTTTGCATTCTGATTCTCTGTGATTGTTAATTATGGCTACTGAAAGAGATGGTTCGCTTCAGTCTGTGCGAGTGAGGTTAGATGGGAAGAATTATTCGTATTGGAGCTATGTAATGCGAAATTTTCTTAAGGGTAAGAAAATGTGGGGGTATGTTAGTGGAACTTATATGATATCTAAGAATATTGAGGAGGGGGATGTTGTTTTGATATATACATGGGAAGCAAATAATGCAAAGATCATTACTTGGATCAACAATTCTGTTGAGCATTTGATAGGTACGTAGTTGGCGAAATATGAGATAATAAAAGAGGTTTGGGATCATCTGTAAAGGTTATTCACGCAATTAAATTTTGCAAAATAATATCAATTAGAGAATGACATACGAGCTCTTCATCAGAAAAATATGAGTATTCAAGAGTTTTATTCTGCTATGAAAGATCTTTGGGATCAATTGGCTCTTACAGAATCAGCAGAATTAAAGGCATGCGATGCCTATATTGAGCATAGAGAACAACAACGATTGTTACAATTTTTAAAAGCACTTCGCAGTGACTTCGAAGGACTTAGAGGTTCAATTCTGCATTGTTCTCCATTGCCTTCTGTTGATTCTGTAGTCAGTGAATTATTGGCTGAAGAAATACGTCTTCAGTCTTATTCTGAAAAGGGAATTCTTTCTGCTTCAAATCCTTATGTACTAACAGTACCTTCTAAGCCATTCTCTAATCATCATAACAAGCCTTAAACAAGGGTTGGCTTCGATGAGTGCAGTTTCTGTAAGTAGAAAGGTCATTGGAAGGCTCAGTGTCCTAAGTTGAGACAACAGAATCAAGCTTGGAAGTCTGGCAGTCAGTCATAATCTAATGCTCATCGACCACCCCAGGGTTATAAACCACCACACCACAATACTGCAGCAGTAGCTTCCCCAAGCTCTATTACCGACCCTAATACTTTAGCTGAGCAATTTCAGAAGTTTCTCTCCTTGCAGCCACAAGCAATGTCCGCTTCTTTTATAAGTCAATTGCCTCATAGTTCCTCAAGTATGTCACACTCTAAATGGGTCTTGGATTCTGGTGCTTCCCATCATATATCTCTAGATTCCTCATATTTTATCTCTGTGTCCCCTTTGTCCTCCATTCCTGTTATAACTGCTGATGGCACTCCTATGCCCTTAGCAGGTGTTGGTTATGTTGTCACACCTCACTTGTCTCTCTCTAATGTTTATCTTATTCTAAAACTCAAATTAAATCTTGCATCTGTTGGTCAAATATATGATTTTGGTGATTATTTAGTCATGTTTTCTAGTTCCTTTTGGTGTGTACAGGACCTGCATTCTCAGAAGCTGATTGGGACAGGCCGTAGGAAGAATGGACTATATATTTTGGATGAGTTAAAAGTGCCAGTTGCTGCTGCTGTCGCTGCTACTACTACTGTTGATTTGTCTTCCTTTCATTTGAGTCTTTCATCTTCTAGTTTTTATTTATGGCATTCCCGTCTAGGTCATGTTTCGTCTTCTCGTTTGAGATTTTTGGCATCCACAGGAGCTTTAGGAAATTTGAAAACTTATGACATTTCAGATTGTAGTGGATGTAAACTGGCAAAATTTTCTGCTTTACCTTTTAATCGAAGTATTTCTGTTTCATCTTCACCATTTGATTTGATTCATTCTGATGTATGGGGACCTTCTCCTGTTGCCATAAAAGGAGGGTCTCGATATTATGTCTCTTTTATTGATAATCATACTCGTTATTGTTGGGTTTATTTAATGAAACATTGTTCTGAATTATTTGAGATATATGCAGCTTTTCGAGCTCTTATCAAAACTCAACATTCTGCTGTGATCAAATGCTTTAGGTGTGATTTGGGTGGGGAATATACCTCTAATAAATTTTGTCAAATGCTTGCCTTAGATGGAACCATCCATCAAAATTCATGTACAAATACTCTTGAGCAAAATAGTGTTGCTGAAAGAAAACATAGGCACATTGTCGAAACTGCTCGTTCTCTCTTGTTGTCTACTTTTGTTCCTAGTGAGTTTTGGGGAGAAGCTGTTCTTACTGGTGTAAGTTTGATTAATACAATTCTATCTTCTCATAGTTCGGGTCTATCTCTTTTTGAAAAGTTATATGGGTATTGTCCCTAATTATTCCTCATTTAGAGTCTTTGGTTGTACTTGTTTCATTCTTCGTCCTTATGTAGAACGCAGTAAGTTATCCTCTCGATCTGCTATTTGTGTCTTTCTGGGTTATGATGAAGGTAAAAAGGGGTATCATTGTTTTGATCCAATAACTCAAAAATTTTATGTGTCTCGTCATATTGTCTTCCTTGAGCATGTACCTTTCTTTTCTATTCCATCCACTACTCATAGCCTGACAAAATCTGATCTTATTCGTATAGATCCTTTTTCTAAGGATTCTGGTAATGATACCTCTCTTTATGTTCGATCAATTTGTAATCATAACTCTGCAGGTACTGGTTCTTTACTCTCTAGCACACCTGAAGCTCCATTCTCATCTACTGCCCCTCAAACTTCATCTGAGATTGTGGATCCACCTCTACGTCAGTCTATCTGCATTTGTAAGTCTACAAAACTACCAGATTTTGCTTATTCTTGTTATTATTCATCATTTACTTCCTTTTTAGCTTCTATTCATTGTCTCTTTGAGCCCTCTTCCTATAAAGAGGCAATTCTTGATCCACTTTGGCAGCAAGCTATGAATGAGGAACTTTCTGCTTTACATAAAATAGATACTTGGGATCTAGTTCCTTTACCTCCCAGTAAGAGTGTTGTTGGTTGTCGTTGGGTGTATAAGATCAAGACTAATTCTGATGGGTCTATTGAGCGATACAAAGCTAGGCTGGTTGCAAAAGGATACTCTCAATAGTATGGTATGGACTATGAGGAGATATTTACCCCAGTTGCAAAAATGACTACTATTCGTACTCTTATTGTCGTAGCTTCGATTCGTCAGTGGCATATTTCTCAACTTGATGTTAAAAACGCCTTCTTAAATGGAGTTCTTCAAGAAGAAGTTTATATGGCACCCCCTCCTGGTATTTCACATGACTCTGGATATGTTTGTAAGTTTAAGAAAGCATTATATGGTCTCAAACAAGCACACCGTGCTTGGTTTGAGAAATTCTCTATTGTGATCTTGTCTCTTGACTTTGTTTCTAGCGGTCATGATTCTGCTCTTTTTATTAAGTGCACTGATGCAGGTCGTATCATTCTGACTTTATATGTTGATGACATGATTATTACTAGTGATGATATTGATGGTATTTCAGTTTTGAAGACAGAGTTGGCTAGATGATTTGAAATGAAGGATTTGGGTTATCTTCGATATTTCCTAGGTATTGAGGTAGCATACTCACCTAGAGGTTATCTTCTTTCTCAGTCGAAATATGTTACAGATATTCTTGAGCGGGCTAGACTTACTGATAACAAGACTATAGATACTCCTATTGAGGTTAACACAAAGTACTCTTCTTCTGATGGTTTACCTTTGATAGATCCTACTCTATACCGCACTATTGTTGGGAGTTTGGTATATCTCACCATTACTCGTACAGATATTGCATATGTTGTTCATGTTGTTAGTCAGTTTGTTGTTTCTCCTACTACTGTTCACTGGGCAGCTATTCTTCGTATTTTGTGATATCTTCGGGGTACAGTTTTTCAGAGTCTTTTACTTTCATCCACCTCTTCCTTGGAGTTGCGTGCATACTCTGATGCTGATCATGGTAGTGATCCCACAGATCGCAAGTCTATTACCGGGTTCTGTATCTTTTTAGGTGATTCTTTTATTTTTTGGAAGAGCAAGAAACAATCTATTGTTTCTCAATCATCCATAGAAGCAAAATATCATGCCATGACATCTACTACCAAAGAGATTGTTTGGTTACGTTGTTTACTTGCTGATATGAGAATTTCCTTTTCTCATCCTACTCCTATGTATTGTGACAATCAGAGTTCTATTCAAATTGCTCATAACTCGGTTTTTCATGAGCGCACTAAGCACATTGAGATCGATTGTCATCTTACTCGTTATCATCTCAAACATGGCACCATTGCTTTGCCTTTTGTTCCTTTTTTCTTACAGATTGCAGATTTCTTTACCAAAGCGCATTCCATCTCTCATTTTCGTTTTCTAGTTGGCAAACTCTCGATGCTTGTAGCTGCCGCATCGTGAGTTTGAGGGGAGATGTTAAATAATATTTATGTAGTCTTATTTATTAAGGGTAGAATAGTACTTTCAGTTTAACCTATATATATGTTATTTGTATTTAGGTTAAGACTAAGCATTCATAATATACAGATTATTCAGAATTCTAGCCTCCTTTTTGTATTTGATCTTAATTATTTTAATAATCTTGAGCATATTATGATTCATTCATTGCAATCATGCATAAAACTAGTTCTTTATAAGATTTTTTTAGGAAAAGGATTTCAAATGTTATGAGATCATTCAATTTATAAAGAAAGGTTCTCTACAATAAGAATTCATGGTCAAACTTCACTTTATTGACATAGAAAGAAAGTTGGATACATCATGCATAATATCTTTTTACAGAATCAGAATTCACTAGTCTAGCTAGTTCTTCTCCATCCATTCTAGACAATCTTAGAGCTCCTCTTGAGAAAGTCTTCTTCACTATATAAGGACCCTCGTAGGTTGGTGCTTATGTACTCTCATTTTTTCCTGGTAAGGGCAATATTTTTTTCACCATTAGATCTCCTTCTTAAAACACTTAAGGTCAAACTTTCTTGTCATATATCATATCCATTCTTTTTAGTAAAGTTGGTGATGACAAATTGCAGCTATTCTTTTTTTATTGATCATGTTTAGCTGTTTATACTTCATATCTTACTTTGGCCCACTCGGCCTCTTCTAGCTCAGAATCTATCAATACTCTTAACGAAGGGATATCTATTTTCAAATACATCACCGCCTCTATTCCATGTACCAAAAAATAGGGTAAATGACAACATCTCATGTCAATCTTTGTAGGTGATCACCACTTTTTAAATAATCTTCTTGATATTCTTATTGGCAACTTCTACAACTTTGTTCATCTTTGACTTGTATGGTGAGGAATTGGAATACTTGATTTTCCACTTGACACAGAGCTCTACTATCACCTTGCCATTGAAGTTCTGAGCATTATCAATCACTATTTTTTTATGGTTGACCATATCGACAGATTAAGTCCTTTTCTATAGATCTTCTTACCATCTTTTGTGTTACATGCGCATATAATTAGCTTCTACCTATTTTGTAATGTAGTCTATAGCCACGAGGATAAACCTATGACCATTACTGGCTTTTAGATTGATAGGTTCAATCACATCAATTCCCCAAATCGTAAATGGTCATAAAGATGTTAGATTGAACAGGGGAGTTGGAGGTGTATTGATCTTATCGCTATATGCTTGACACATATGACATTTCCTGACATAGTCAACACAATCTCTTTCTAATGTCATCCAGAAATAACCAGCTCTTTATATTCTATAAAAATTGGACTAATAATATTTTGATTGAGAATAAGCTTTAAATAGGTTTTATACGAAGAATATATTAACAAGCATAACAGAAGTCCAAGAAGGAAGAAAAATAAAGACTTAGTTTAAGTATTATTTTTTAGTGTTAAATGTAAATCTTTATATCCTACATGATAACACAAATTAAAATGAATGCTTGATAAAGAGGTTCTAAGAATTCACTAGGATTAAAATTGTTAAAACTGGAATTTTGCATAAACCAGTTGATCGTTTGATAATACCAAATGAACCAGTCGACCACTTGTTCATCCGTGATGAGCACTTGAGAATTTTGAAGGAATTGGTCGACCGATTGACTTGATCAATTTGAACAAATCAATCGTTTTAGCCGTCAATGGAGTTGTAATGGTTACAAACAACTAGTTTTTGCTAGAAACATATATATTGCTTGCCAGATTATAAAATTGAAGGAGGAATCCGAACACACACACACAAGCTATTTTAAGAGCAAAAGCACTTTAAATAATTGATCCTTAATATACTCATATTTGTACATTAAAACCTTTATAATTTTGCACAAGAGTATACATTCTCATTGTTACAACACTTAAACACTTTACAATCCATTAAGTGTTATCTAGTGAGATATAGATACTTAGATTTTTAATTGTAAAATCCATTATATTGATTGAGTAATTATGTGATAACAAAATCACATTTGTAAACCCTTGAGAATTCTTGGTATTGATGAGCTATTGTCACTGGAAAAATCTTAAAAAGAGAACATCTTTATGTGATGTAATAAGTTAGGTGTGGATTCATCAAGTGACAATTGTACCATTTAACTTGGGCTAGTGAAAGAATATAATACTCAAGTATGATTTGACACTTGA
>Ga0325414_1004970_pt1 | contig 13977 bp, 9 predicted proteins | sample PopdelMetagenome_8_FD_206183 | JGI IMG/M metagenome (GOLD analysis project Ga0325414, IMG submission 206183) | Populus deltoides microbial communities from Bellville, Georgia, United States - Leaf-PdKOR-R3 | ecosystem: Host-associated > Plants > Phyllosphere > Phylloplane/Leaf | place: USA...
AAAATAGAGAGAAATGGGACTTTCTTTTACTCACAGAGTTGCGGTCCCAATTGGGAGCCATAAAAAATTGGGCAAAGACTTTGTTTTAGTTGTTGATTGGTTCCTAATCAACTTATTTTTTATTAATTTTTTTTTATCTTAAATTATTTTTTAATTGTTTTTGCATCTAGTATAAAAAGTAATATAAAAATATTATTTTTATGTATTTCTAATGAAAAATACTTTAAAATTAATTAGTATCACACTTTTAAATATTTTTTTATTATTATTAACGTGAATGTCCAGCTCAGCTTACGCGCACCTTAATTAATCTCATAGGTTCTAAAATTAACAACCATGTAAGCTTTCAGTAACCTTAAAATTTATGGAATTTAAACTATTAACTTTTAAAAAACAATTAAGCTATACTCTAAAAAATAATCTCAAGATCTAAACAATTAAGCTTTACCTAGAATATATATATATATTTGTTTAGTAAACCCAGGAGTCACACACTAACCAAGTAAACAAGTTTCTTTATTTTATACAATGTTTCCAAGAAAGCACCTACAATTTTCTTATAAAATAGTCAAGGCCACACGATATATTATATTTTTGTTCCTGCCACTGGCCACCACAAAAAATACAATCCCAGGATCATAAATTAATGTGTTACAATTCATCAATGGCACTTATCCCCGTATAAATTTTAAACTTTTCGTTTTTGCTATTAAAACCTTTTCTTCGTAGTTGAAGCTAATAATTAAAAATCCCTAGCCATTCTTTGTTTCCGCCCGTCCGACGCCATTCCCGGATACCGCCATTTCTGTCTCTGCTTCCTCTGCCGCCTCTCGGAATTTCTTGTAGATGTCACTTTTATAGAACTTCCTAGTCCTATGCACCAAAATTAATGAAACAAAGGCACCGAACAATGTTGCAGCTGTAATGATAATGAAGGACAGCCTGAAGCACTCGGTGCCAACGCAATCCAGGGCATCGCCATGCTTTCTTATGAGACCCTTAGCTGCCAATTGCTTCCCTGCCTCTTTATCATATAAATGCCCCGTCAGTCTCACATTAAGTAGATATAGCCCAACAGGGCTAGCCGCAGCTCCGAAATTGTACAAAGTAGAGTAGTACTTGAGCCCAAATAGTTCTGAGATGATAGCAAAGAGTAATGGCCATTGAGCACCAAAACAAAAGCCGATAATGACTGACGCCACGTAGAGACCACCGGAAACATTGAAGGCAATCAGGAGGTGACCAACACAAGAAAGGAGGAGGGTTAGGGTGAACAGCAAAGGGCGGGAGAATTTGTACTTTTTCAAGACATGTTCAGACCCAAAACCTGATACAACTCGACCAAGATAATTCCAGATGCTCACCAATGACACAAAAGTGCTACTGCTCTTTTTAGGGTACCCTAATGAAGTTCCAATCTGACCCAAGTTGTCTATAGCCGTTAACGTGCCACCAATACCACAAATTGTAGCTAAGAAGAGGATGAGCATGTCAACGCTAAAAAGAGCTTGTAGTATGGTGAAATCCTCTCCTCTGTCTGGTGGCCTAAAAGCAGTTTTCCAACAAGATACGTTGCTGTTGTCTGTGGTGCTCGGTGATGACTCTACGGTGACCAATTTTTTACCACTAGATGTAGATGGCGGGGGAGGAGACGGGGCAGGAATTTCTTGGCTTGGTGGTGGCTTTTCAGTGACAATTTTCAGTGGAGAAGGGTCATTCAAGGCTTGCCTTTTGCTATTCCAAATCTTGTATTCTTCTACAATAACAACACCAAGTGGCACAAAGAGCATGAGAATCACCACGGCAGCACTACCACCATATTCACCTCGAGTAAAACTAAGCGTTTTCTCCAGGATGATCACGACCATCAAAAACCCGGCCAGGGCAAGAGATATATAGAGAAAATTGTAGAAAACCTTGAGCTCATTCGGTTGGCGAATTACCTTCATGATTCGAATGGTACGCAAGAAGGCAAAAGAGATTGCAGCAGGAAGCCATCCTATGAGCAAAATCAAAGCCTTCGTATCATCCCCATAAAAAGCATGGAAAAATTGAGTTATAATTGCGCCACTAAGACCAACATAACCCTTCAAGATCCCTAGCACACTCCCACGGCTTTCAGGGAAATTCTTGACACAAGTGACAAGAGAGCCAGTGTTGGCAAAAGATTGAGAATTAGCACCTATACATATGTATAAGCACATATGCCACACTTGAACACCAGTAATTTTTTTGGTCACGGAAAGCCATATCATGAAGTAACCAAAAAAATTCAAGACTGCCCCCATTGACAGAACCACCCATGGAGGAGTGACCTCATTGATTAGGCCCGAGAGGACACCAACATTGGAACCTACATCTTTGAAGAAGCTAAGCAAATTAAGGGTGGTTTGATCATAACCCAGGGCATCTTTGATATCAGGGGAGTAGAGTGCAAACATATAGGTTGCACCAGCAACCGACATGATTAGAAGTGATGCGAACACCATGAACCACCGGCCGGTGACGATCTGGCTGGTCAGACTCTTCATGTCAGCCACACCACCAATACCTCCACCACCACCTGGACCAGCAAACACCATTTTTTCCTTTCTTCTTCTTTTTCTCTTTTCTTTGGGGGTAATGTTTGGTGACACTCACCCTTAGCTTATAGTGTTAAAGAGGAAGCATGGGGACTCGTGGTTCCATATATAACACAAAATATACGAGACATAGGAGGGAGGAGGGAGGGGAAAAAAATCCAACCAGTTGACTTATGGGGGCTTTCAGGAAAGAAATCAGAAGTATAAGAAAATATTTGAAGGATCAATAATCTTTCGTGGTTCTATTTTCACTTCGATGATCTTATCCATAAGATATTAATGCTGACAGATCGATCACCCTCTCTCTATTTTTATAATTATATTAAATAGTTAGTACTATATATATATATGGCAGGTTGGCTAGAAAATCCCATTTTTAGCATTGAAAAAACAATTATTACTGAATTTTGTCAATAAAAATTCTCTCTTTGTTTTTAAAATTAAATCGTTCCACAAAGAGTTGGTGTTTTTTAGGTAATTAAAAATAAAAAACAGATATAGATTCCTGGTATAATTTACTAAAAGCAATATACCAACGACTGCCATATAGTCCCATTTACTAAAAACTTAGCACTACAAACGGGATCGGTTAATTCGTCGACAAAATTCATGATCTGAAAGCAAAAAAATCATATCAATACTAATTAGTATTTATATATAAAACGTAGTCGTCTCAAATAATATATAACTTGGCTCCAGATATCCTCTCACAACCACAAATAATTGAACACATCAACTAATAATAAAATAAAATTGACCTGGTCTTCATTGAACATTCCAATAATTGTAGTATTCGTTTTAACGAATAGAAAATTGACACATTCATTAGTTTATGCTTGTTTGCAACAATACGAGTGACTCCGGGATGCCAAACTTTGGCAAAAATCAAATAGTAGATAAGATTTGTTACAGTAGATAAAAGTTCATTTTTAAAATATTTTTTAATTGAAAATATATTTAAATAATTTTTTAAAATATTTTCTTTTATGGCCATGTCAGATCAATATATTATGTATGGATATAAAATCCCTTTTCTTTACTCCTATATACTAAATACAGATTCTCCACTTCATAACTAAAGAGAAGCAGCAGAAATTTTAACCATCAAATCGACCTATAATAAAAGGAACACTGTTGGCTAATTAATCATTGCTTTATAGGACTCTGAATAGAAATATTAAATGCATTCCGATTTTAAATCGAAGAGTGGCTGCGGTGGTTGCCCTCCCGGACATGCCAGGGCATCGTCACATTGAAAGGTCAATTTCATTGACTGTGATGTACCATTGTATGAATCTTACTTTTTATATATATATATATATATATATATATATATATATATGAAGAGGGAAGAGGGGGACCCAAAGTTTGGATCTAAAATGAGCAACCAAAGTATCACCTACTTGGTTCTTTAAAGAGACAAATTAAACTTGAATCTCTTTTAGCAATTCTATACAAATAAAATGATAATCAATCTTAATATGTTTAGCATGAATATAAATTGTAGCATTTACAGATAAAAAAAGTAGCTACTAAATTATAACACTATAAATTAAATAGTCACAGAAAAAGAAAGAAGACGAAGTTTTGACAATATCGAACAAAGCCATAAAATTTCATCAATGCCATCAGCCAAAACCTTGTATTCAGCTTCTATGGAGGATTTAACAATAGTTCATTACTTCTCATATTTCCAAAAAAATATAAGTATTATCGAGATACACAAGATAACCACTAATAAACTTACAGTCATCAACACTGTCATCCCAATCAACATCAATAAAACCATGAAGAGACAAGGATGACCCTCGGGTAATATGTAAACAATAAGATGTCATAACCTGAAGATAAGATAAAATATATTTAACAGCCGCCCAATGATTCTCGATGGGAGCATCCATGAACTGACACGCCTTATTAACAACATAACAGATATCAAACATGGTAAATGTAAGATATTGTAAGGCATCAACAATCTATCTATACTTAGTGGAATCATAGTATAAAGCACCTGATATAATGACTAACTTAGAAGAAGAAAAATGAAGGGGTATCAATCGATTTACAGGAGGATATATATACCTGCTCGTCAAAGAATATCAAAAGTATAAAACCTAATTTTCGAAGCTTAAACTATGAGCTTAGTAGAGTAATCAATCAGTGAAGCAAGCTGGAGTTACTCTTGATAAAATATCATCAATATATACAAGTAAATAAGAAAAAACACAATTAAAAAAAAAATAAAAGAGAGGTGTCAACCTTGGATGCCTGAAAACTAATAAAAAGCATAAAGTCACTCAACCGTTTGTGTCATGCCCGAGAAGCTTGCTTAAGACAATACAAAGATTTGTGAAGACGACATACGTGAGTAGACAAAGTCGAATGAACAAAATCAAGGGGTTGTTCCACATACACCTCTTCCTGAAGAATGTCATTTAAGAAGGCATTTTGAACACCCAACTAATGAACCGGCCAACCATAAGAAACATCAATAATAAAGACTGACTGGATGGTGGTAGGCTTGATCACATAACTGAATTTCTCTGAATAGTTAATTTCCTCTTACTGAGTAAATCCTTAAACAACCTCTTACTGAGTAAATCCTTAAGCAACCAATCGTATTGTATATCTCTTAACACTATTTGCTATTTAATCTTATAAACACATCAACTGCCGATTGACCATATTTATGGAGGAGTGAAAAATTAAGGACTAAGGTCCACATGCCTTTATTGTGCATGGCCATGGCCTTTTGCCATGCCAAGGAACGATTGGCCTCTTGGAAAGTGGATGGTTCGTGGGCAGATAAGGAAGAATCCCACGGGGTCGAGGTGACACCAAGATTGGCAATCTTAGGCTTTTATGGTTGAAAAACCCTTGCGTGCTGACGAGAAGCCAAATGAGGAGATGATGCATGGAGCACCACTGTCCAAGACCTGCTGAAGAGCAAATTTCAAGAGATGAGGCCCCGTTTGTTTGCTGGAAAGTAGTTTCCTTTTGAAAAGTGAATTCCGGAAAAGTGAATTATTTTATGATGTTTGGTAGTGTAATGAAAAATAAGTTAGAAAATATTTTCCAGTGTTTGGTTATGTCATGGAAAATGAGCTGAAAAATAACTTATTAATATTTTATTTTTCTCAAGTTTATCAAAATAATGAGGAACAAATCTTACAAATTAAAAAGTTGAATGAGAATGAAATTGAAAAAAAAATATAATTTCATAAATTATCTCAAATAAAATAAATAATAATCAAAATAATAGAGATCAAATCTAAAAAATAAAAAAAATGAAAGATGAAGAAATTAAAATAATAATAATAATTAACATTTCATAAATTATTTCAAATAAAATAAGTAACAATCAAAAGAATGATGACCAAATTTGATACATAAAAAATTTCAATAAAAAAATGATAAGGGAAAAGCAAATAACAATTATAAAAATAAGGACCAAAGTTAATATAAAAATTAAATTTTAAGAGATGAAATTGAAAAATAAATATTCAAAACAAAATATATATAACAATAAAAAATTTAAGAACTAAATTTGATATAATTAGTAAATAATATAACATTTCTAATTTTTTTACAAGTTCTGGAAAGTGTTTTCCACCCAAATTCTCCAGAAAAACACTTTCCTGGAAACCAAGCCAAATTTTTCTTTGACTGGAAAGTGTTTTTCGTTGATGAACTTTTTTAATGGCAAATAAGCACAAGAAAGTTTGAAAAGTAATTTTCCAAAAAATAAATTCCAAAAAACAAATAAAGCCTAAATACAAAAAAGAAGGGGGATCATTAGGAGAACCTGTTGGTGATGTATCCAATACTGAAAGAAGTTAAGAGGAAGGGCTTGCAAGAGGACTATCCAACACTGAACCAGACTGTGACAAAGTAAAGGAATCAGGTGAGACATGTTGAGATGATGAGGCCAAACCTATACCTAGACATTTCAACAAAAAAATAGTAAATCCAATTAAAATCAAAGTTATAATTAAACTTGGCCCAAACCATGATTTGATCTAAGTGAACCTAATTATTTGATCAATTTAAAATTATGTTATTTTGAGATTTTTTTTAAAATAAAATAATTTTATTTTAATTTTGTTTTACATCGAACCGAGATTTCACCGAATTAATTGAATAATAGATTAATCCATTGAATTGTTTGAGTTTAACTGGTTGAATTCTTACTTAATTTTTTAAAACTCATCCAGGTTCCAAGTCAATTGGGGGTCGTATATCAACCTATTAAATCGAATTTAATAAGACTAACCAAAACTAATATGAGAAAAACCGAAACATAAAAATAAAATACTAGTTATCAGATACACACGTATATAAGGACAATGTGAAGGGATATTTTTAAATTGACGAGTATGATCTCATTGGCTTGATTAATATCTCCAATAAACTATTTTTTCTCTCCAGAAAATAATATTTGTAAATTCAGGAATCTAATCTGACTGATGACGGCTTATTATCTTCAAGAAGATATTTTTATTTCTTAAAATCTTCTCCAGGCTGGTCATCAAATTAAAAATCTGACACACATTTCCCCCAGAAAATTCCAACAACTTAGGAGCGCCAGCCATGCACATCAAATCGTCACCGTTTGACACTTCTCCTTTTATTTTTAACATCACCGTCGTATTCTAATAAAATAATTATAATTACTTCAAATCATTGTTGCTTGATCAGTATATAATTAAGCCTTCGTTGACGAACTCATGTAGAAAAAGAGAGGTGCGTATTTCACTAGAGAAAGTATGGTTGAATATATATTTGAATTAGTATTCCACCGAATGCTTGGAAAATGACTCGGGCAAGGCAAGGTAGAAACAACAACATCCAACACACAACAGCTACCATTTATTTGTTTATATCCAATGACATTTCATCTAATGGTTTGACAGCTACATTGAACTCCCGAACTGGAGAGCTGTTTTTGATTGATATTGAATTTATCAATTAATTATCGCTCTTTTCTTACCTAAGATCCAGGGAGAGACCCGATCCAGGGCAGTCGATTTTTATTCAAGGGAGGGAAAACGTAATAACAAACTGCATGATTGACCACTTTTTTAAATGGATAAATGTATCCCTTCAAGGAAGTATAAATGAGTCGTTAATTAAAGCTTGTAATAATCTTTATTCGAAAATCTTTAATATAAATTATTTCAATGCGTAGAGGGATTTTCATAAGTATACTGTATAGGGGGGGTTTTGTTCATCAATTTCTTATTTCAGAACCCATTGGGCGTCCAGAGGATCAAACGAAAAGAAAAATCATGGTAAGATCATGTTGCTAAAGATCGAGCTTAATTATATATATACAAAAATATTATTTTTTGTGTTGTTATTGTACAGTAATGTGGTTAGACGTTGGTTAGGCTTTCTTGATCAACTGATATTGGTTAAATGAAGCGATTCGCGAGAATATCGCTGAATAATAGTTAAATAAAAAAGATTAAGCTTAAATAACTAACTGATGGAGATGGTAAAAATTAATGCATGCATGTGATTAGCAACGTGACGTTTAGAGAGTCGAAGAGACATCCAAATAGTTAAACAAGAATTTCCATGTGTTTGTCAGATCGAGGCTGTACTAAACAACAAAACATTAATAACTTTGCTTTAGGTAAGCTCTCCTTCAATGCGAAGAACTCGAAGAAAGAGAGCTTCTCCCATTCTAGTGGGATATATTTATATATGTATAAACTTGCGAATCTAAAGAAGATATACACATCACTGCCGACTTCCTTCCTGTGTAGGGCTTTGCAATGCTCAAGTTGGTCCAGTGTCATCTTTATCTTCGAGAGTCAAGGAATCAAAGATACTGTATCTCGGAATAGTAAGATATCTTTTATTTGGGTCAACGCCCGTTTCTCTTGGGTGCCAATTAGTCTCTTGCTCTCTCCTTCACTGGCATTTTGTTGAATATTCTAAGGAAATCATGGACGTGATCAGCTGACTAAAATGTACAGAGATGTCATCAGGGGACCAGAAGTACTGGGAACTTATCGGCCATTTGATCGGTTATGGACACAAAATTTCCAAAGTTTATTGCTTTTCTATTCCGTCACTTTCCTTGTATTTCTTCTCTCTTTTCCTGGATGCGTGGTTGGAAAAGCTGGTGTCAATAATTCTAGCAGTCAAGAGTGACAGCATCTTTAGAATAGTCTTGGGATAAAAGAGAGAAGAAAATCCATGTTCATTATTATCAAATAATTAGTTTTTTTGTGGCCCGTAAATGAAGTAGCTAGGAAATGGATGGTACGTGTTTAAACTTGAATGGTCTCCAGGATCATGCGTCTTGGCGTGCACCGAATTTGGAAAAACTGATGCTGAGTTCATGAAAGTTCGAGTTTCGCCCTCAATTTCTTTTGTATTTTGGCAACGCAAAAGGCAAGTGGAGAAAGTAGTTTTCAAGAGTTTGCTTTTTAAAAATAAATGAAAAGGATAGCCATAAAGTACTTGCAAATTGCAACCCCACGTTCTTGACTCGATCTTGCAAGTTGAAAAGTTTGATGTGCGGTGTAGTATTAGTAAATGGTCAACCATAGAATATTAAACCTCCGAAAGTGTGGAAATGTTGGCCAAATTCAGACTCCAACCACTACATGATAATTGCTCTATTGTATCCTCAAATCTAGGTTTTCTCTAGGAAGAAAACCTTCGATGACAGCTTTTTCATCAATATATTATATTTGTATTTGCCTGTTACAGTGATATAATATTCCAGTTCACACTTCAGGTAAGATCATACAAGAAAGAGCATTGAGATGATTTTGTTCCTTAAAAAGAAAAGGGCCTTTTAAAATGTTAGAAGTAAATTAAAATAAATGTTCACATTTTGTGTGATAATATCATTTTTTTAAAAAAATAAAATTAAAATATCAAAATAGTATCTTCATATTTTGTGCTATTGAAAACTAACAAAATCACAAATGTGATAAAATCATATTTCAAATCTCTTTAAACATTTTAATAATAAAACATTCAATTTTAATAGGATTTTCATAAATAATTTATTATTAATATTATTATTTCAGATCAAATACATAATAATTGAGAAAAATTATTCAGATTCAAATAAAAATTTATAATAATATTTAAAAAACATGTTACAATTAAAAAGCAAGTGAAGCACAACCACATGGTACAGCCTTGCACATGGTTCACAAGCGCAAAGCAGGCGAGGCGTGCACGCCTGTTTCTATATATATTTTTTTTTTATGTAATCAAACTTTTATTTGAAAAAATTAAAATTAACAGGAATGTTGTCTATCACAATTTAGAAAAGAAACGCAACCCAACGCTCGAACCCTCAGTCTAGTTGCGTGACTCAGGAGCAAAAAACCTTAACAAAGACTTGTACTTGTTATAAACCTATTTAAAATGTGACGAGGTATTTCACTGTTCATAAAACATCATAAAAAGCCCTAATTCTAATTTGAATCCTACCATCCGATTTTCTCAAATTAAATTAAAAAATATATCAAGGGATCTACGTAATTTTAAGCCTACGAAGTTTAGAATAATAAAAAACACCCAAAGATTCACCTAATAATTTGTTTTTAGTAGAGAGAGTTATTTGACAAAAATAGTGTGCATGTGCGCTCACATTTGGTTGCATAGATGTTAAAAACGGAAACAAAACAAAAAAAATCAGAGCAGCATCAACACTGCCATTTCTTATCAATTACATCGGTCCTACATGACACTTGCCGGATAGAGAATTAAACACAGACCATCCACCCGACATTACAGCCTGTTCAAACTGGATAAATAAAATACGACGTAGACCTACAAGTCTGATGACACTGATCACAAGCTAACAATTAGTACCGCTCAAAGGAAGATGGGCGGCCTCCTCTGCTAGGGCGGTCATAAGGTCCTGGCCTGTTCTTGTAGCTCCTATCATTGCGTGATGGCCCTCCACTTCCATACCTATCATTGCCCCCTCGTGGACCACCATCCCTATCATAGCCCCTGTCTTTGCCATAGCCATTCTGTGCATAGCGATCAGACCCACTGTACCTATCTCCAGCGAATCGATCTCCATTGGGTGGTGGGTACCTGCATGGTTTGCAAATTAACAACCACTCTATTCATGAAAATTAAAGCACAAACAGCTCATCATGCCACAGATGGTAACACTGAATTAACGAATTCGCCCAGGGTTTTGTCAGTGAAGGATGTCCCTAAAATACAGCAACAGGTCTGCCTCACAATCAAATATGGTGCATACTTAAAAGCAAACAGAAGAAACACTGGGTGGAAGAAAGATAAAAGCAGGCTACTACTACGGTGGTAAGGATTAAGGCATGAAGCATGCAAATATCATTCAACCATTTTTGAATCTTCAGAACTCAAGGTACCTGTCACTGGCATAGCGATCACGCCCCCCATACTTGTCTCTACTTTCAAAACGATCCCTGTCACCATAGCGCCCTCCATCATAGCGATCATCCATGTATCGATCACGATCTCCACCAAAACGATCCCCACGATCTCCAGCTCCTCCAAACCTAGAACGTGAAGATAATAAACCTCCACCGCCACCTCGGGCACCAGCTGAAGGGCAATCTCTAGCCCAATGCCCTGAACGCCCACACTTGAAGCACTCATCTTGTCCAGCAGGCCTGTCTCCTCCCCCATAGCCTCCTCTGCTGCCAGTCGAGTAGCCTCCTCTGTAGCCATGATCTGAATCATCCCCTCCCATTTTAGGTTGGGCCTTGTTCACCGAGATGACACGGTCACCAAAGTCCCGTCCATGCATCTCCCTGATAGCGTCGTCCATGGCTCGACGATCCGCAAATGTAATAAATCCAAATCCACGCGGACGGCCCGTATCTCTTTCCAACATCACCTGCAGAAACACCAGACCGGAAAGTGTGATGGCAAGCAATTGTATGAGTGTAAGAAAACCAGGCGGTAGCCGAAGTGCTATCATTATACTACGAAAGAGGATGACACGACTACACTTTTTACCCAATTCACATTGAAAATGAATGGCTAGCACATGTATATGCTGCTAAACAGTGAATTCACCTATCATATCAAAATCAAGAAAACAAGAATCTGAGCATACTTGAAGCAGGAGATGATGAAAGTTCAATTAGTTCAGGTATAACAAGTTGGAAAAAACCCGCAACTATGATTGGGTTCTAATAAGAGGAGATACTATATGACATCACTTGCTATTTAAATTCTCCTAAACTACACCCTGACATCTACCTCTTAAAACAGTTCTCAGACTTGAGAGAGCTTTTAGATTTGTCTATACCATTTCCAACACAATATATTACTCGCTTTATCCTGTTATGCTGGTTCATTATCCTTTAGGCACAATGACAAAGGAAGAGCACTAAATGTGCTTCATATTTACTCATTTTGATTCTTAAATCTTGATTTTACCCTTAATATTTTACAGCAGATAGTATCTAAAATATGCAGTTTATCTTACATACAGATAAAAAGATAAGTCACACAACAATTATGCTTTGACTATCAACTATGGACATGTATTTTGAGACAACAAAAGAAAGTAAATTTGGACCAATATAACAGGACAGAGGGAGTAACAATAATGGGTGAGAAACATCACGCCAACTTTGAGAAACATCACCCCAACTTATAACTACAAAACACAAAGATAACTTCGACACACTCATCAGTAAAACCTGCATCACCATCACAAAGCACATTATTCAAAGTACACTGACTGAATAATTGGTTTTAGAATGTGATTTCAAACATGATATCATCTCTCTCAATGGAAAAGGAAAGGGGGGGATAAAAAAAATAAGCTGCACAAGATTGACTTGCATGAAAAAATAATCCAGAACAAGATGATCAGAAGTAACAAGTAAATAACTTACTTTCACTTTGTAATATGGAATACTAAGGGATCCCAATATGTTTGATTTTGCAAAGAGTTCTTAAAGAAAATAGAGGAATCTTCTAAACCGTAACTGATATCTAGTAAGTTGAGCTCTGATCACTATTTGCCACACTCAAAGATAGGGGTTCCATAATAACCATCACATGCCCTCCCATAAACCTGGATGCATCAATCTTCATCAAAAATCCCACAAGATGGTCATCTATGCTAGTATTCTATTGAACATGATCATGTTCCAGCCTAATCCCCAAAATGTAATCAATCTCCATGGCTATCATTAAACCAAGTTATCCACAACCAAACATCTCAAAATAATCAATCCTCATCAATACAGAACGGACATGACAATTTCCATCAATCAGGATCCTTCTCTGGTAGCTCATCATTCAGTTGGCAAACTGACAAAAGAACCCACTCAACTAAGCAATCAAGAAATGATGAATTTGTCAATGCATCTGCCCACACAATAAATGGACAAAAAGAACTTGATTCACATAGTCAGATATGCAGTCATGAATTGCCCAAATCCACTCAGACAAGGCTTTATGAACCAGAAAAGTAAGACTATTGTCAATTGTGTTAATGCTGAAAACTTTCAGTGCTTGTGGTAGCTGGTAGCCGATGTCCAGTTACAAAGCGGATAAAGAATGGTGGATATGAAAAGAGAGAGAAAGAGAAAAAGAAAACAATTCCAGCAGCTAACAACTGCATATGTTCAACGTGCAGGTCTGACATGATCCACATATCAGCATTTTCAGTTTCCAAGAACAGATAGCCTTGCTTCTAACTGGTAAAGGCAGTTTTTAAATTAACAAAACAGCCACTGAAAAGCTACGAGGCACCCAATTCTGTATTGCTGAGACGACACTGAATCTGTCCTCTGCAAGTTCCAGTACATCAAAACAATAAATACAACTTATGGCTCCGGAGGCTCCCAACAGACAAAAGCAATTGCTAAGGATCCGCCGACAAACAAGGCAACGAACAGGGTGACCTACAAATGCTGGAGTGCAGGGTGCAGTGTGCGATTTAATCAATGTTTATGAGCCATGTCCATGCTCTGAAAACTTATCTGGAATATTGAGTCCACCAACAGAAATATTGTTATAGGAAATAAGCAAGAAGCTGGTTAAAGTTCAAAGATGAGGACTAAATGCGAGGATGAAAAGCAGGAACCTTAATTCAAACAGGACTAGCATTCTAAAGGATTCACTGTCAAGCAGAAAGAGACAGCTTTAACTGCTTCAAACGAGCTGCAACATCGAGCATGATAAGCCAGAACTAGCTTTCTAATCCTGGGAAACCACAGATACAATATCACCCAAAGTACATGCCAAAATCGAAGTTCGTGCATGCTGTCTATAACAAAGAGGTCAAGCATAAGGGATGCAGCACTTCTGATTATCAGTGTAGGGAAAGTCAAGTGTGGCAAAGAAACACGATGACACAGAAGTCCTAAAAAAACTCCTCATATGCTATACCGCAGAA
>Ga0325414_1004971_pt1 | contig 13976 bp, 8 predicted proteins | sample PopdelMetagenome_8_FD_206183 | JGI IMG/M metagenome (GOLD analysis project Ga0325414, IMG submission 206183) | Populus deltoides microbial communities from Bellville, Georgia, United States - Leaf-PdKOR-R3 | ecosystem: Host-associated > Plants > Phyllosphere > Phylloplane/Leaf | place: USA...
TACTGCCTCCTCTTCACTCACTCTTCTCATTCAACTACATATACCACATACCCGAATACTTTTTTTTTAATTATTATTTTTAAATTCTTCACCTCTACTTCCCTTTTATTCATTCAACTTGTTTTGTTTTGTGTCGAGAGCGTCAAGACTAAAGAGACTGCCATTTTTGCACGCCTGCCGACTTGAGAAACACTTTATTGAAGATAATTTTAATGAATTCATACCAAAAAGAAAATGTTTGAGAATGTTCATACCCCATGCTGCGTGCTTGTTTACATGCTTCATTTGTAGATGACATGGCCCATGTATGATCTTGTGTCGCAATAGAAGAAACTTTGATAGTGTTTTGAATAGTTGTTTTTTAAAATATTTTTATTTAAAAATATATTAAATATTATTTTTAATATTAGCACGTCAAAACGATATGAAAACATTAAAAAAAAGTTTAAAACAAAAATAAAATTCAAAATTTTTAAAAAATGTTTTCTAACCGCAAATACAAACATAGTAGTAGTAGTGGCCCCTTTGATTTTGAACCAAAATTATGGTTATTCTTGACAAGAAATAAAATAATATTGTGCCAACTTCTTTTTAAAAAACTTGTTGGTGGCTTTAATGATATGATAATTATCTTGAGTCCATAGATTATCAGGTACATTGCATGCAGAGTAGCAGCACTAGATAGATTATGTTCCAAAAGCAATTGAACTTATCAAGCTATCATTTAGCATATGGTATTCCAATGATATCCTCGGAAACAAAAGCAGAGACTCGGTTTCAAGTTAAAAAGAAGAAAGAAAAAGAAATCGCCATAGAATTGATGAAATACTTGATTTTCTTCCCAGCTAGCTGGGCTCAAAGTGGGGATGAGCTTGAGCTCATTGGTTATTATATGGTCTTACACTGAGCTAAACAAAGCTTAGTTAACGTTTATGGGCTGTCCTAAACAATATATTCTCGCTTCCAAGTCCTTACTTTGATAGTGCATTAAAAAACCCATCATTCTGCTATAATGCTCTCTAATTAATGAGCCTCTCAAGCTACCTGAAGGGGTTTCTAATGAGCTGACAACCTATAATCTTAACCCCTTTTATATTCAGCAAACAAGATTCTGATTCTTTTTTCTGTAAACAACATACAGATTAGTACAGGAAAAGGAGATATTTAATGTACCAGCTAAATGCTAGTTTGCAGTTTAAACCCTTTCAGAATGTGCACAAGATGAAAGGCCCGCCCGTAAGTCAGTCTTGGTAAAGCACAACGAATTATCAATGAGACTGACAATGGACAAGAGAGGAGCTTCGCCTCAACAAGTTTTCAGACGCGAGAGACTCAAAACAAACCCATCTTATTAACCGAGGCTGCTAGCCCTGAAAGCTTCCCAACTTGTACTTCTAAAGTTCTATTCTCAGCCGTGAAAATTTAACAGAAACTTAATGCAGCAAGTTTTTTATTAAAAAAAAAATGAGAGGAAGAAAAGGCAAGACTTTCAGCAAATAGATAGCACAGAAATTAGAATCAACAAGCAGTTTCATGGCAGAATGACCGGCATACCACAATTAACAGGTCAAGAAGCCAAATCCAACATTCCAAGTATAGCAAAGAGAGTGCAGTATACATTACTTGAGCGTATGCAGTGAAGATTTTCAGCACCATTGCTGTTTCGTATACTGTTTACATGCTTTAGTGAGCTTAAATCATGTATACAATCCTAGGCAGGTCTGACAGTTAATCTGATTTTGATGTTCACATAACATGCCCAGCTAAATAACCTCAAAACTTTTAGTTGCAGCAAAACCAGTAGCATTCACTATGATAAGTCTCCTCCCAGTTCCACATGACCATCTCAAGTTTGCTCAACATATCTGTTGATAATATGAAAATAAAAATAAAATTAGCATTAAGAATAGGAAAACTTCAGAACTGATTATGACCTTTGTACCGCACTTCAATGAATGGCATGCCTGAGTTCTATTGAGTTTGATTTACACAGGTACTTTTCACTACTACATGCCGACTAGAAAAACTAAAAGGGCTCTTCTGGCCATTAACTTAATTTTGGCAATTGACTCTCTCCAGCAGTTGGCAAAGATAAATAGAAAAACAAGAAGCCTTTAAAGATCATAAGCTCATAAGAAAAAAGTTAGGAAGAACTAACGCATTAAAGAAATTTGGGATGCAGCAGCAACGAGTCAGACATAAAAAAGTTTATGAGCTATTAACTGTATGTCCTTACATATTTATTGTCCAAAGTTTCTCAGAGCCACACATAGGTCTGAAATTTTTAGGACATGGACTTCTTGCACACAAGTGAAATCATAAGTGGTGCATGCTTAAGCTCCAAGAGTGCAATTTGAAAATAGAAGAAATTCACTAACCATTGAAAGAAGAACCTGTCATGCAACCCTGCAAGTAGATGAAAGAACACAAAATGATTCAGACAACTAATGTTAGCAAAGACTGAATATAATACAGATAGTATTCAAAGGCGCTGAGATGTAGTAATGCCACAACTAATGCAAGAGTGGCTACCTTAGGATATGTGTATTGCGTGCTTCCATAGTTTGATGAAGGCTGTATTGGAGGTTCATATTCGAAGAGGAGTTATATGGTAATACAAGCAGCTACCAGTGAAATGGATCAGAGTTGAGAAAGTACTGTCATTTGGAAGTCATGCTTTATAGGTAATGTTGGTAGTTCTGCCATTTTAACATTGGGACTTTCAATAAGCGAACAGGTCGCTCATAGTTAAGGAAGAATCTATCAATAATACATGTTTTATATGGTGAAGCAAGGGTCATGACCATATTGATCCCTGTACCTTGTTTTGCCTCCGTGCAAAGAGTCTGATAGGAGAGCAGAAAAGCTGGGAGGCAAGGTCACACATGCAGCTTCTGAGTGATGAGCAGGTGCAGTTGCCCCAAGGGAAAGTGCACTGCAAACTTTCAATACTGGATAAAGACTGTATTGGACGATCACATATGCCGACAGGACTTGCATTGCTTAATTTCTCAGCAGTTCTGAATAAAGATTATAAGCATCAATTTCAATCTTACAACGTGAATTCTAATGTAATTTTAGATTATCTAAAGACACAAGTCCACTATCATGCATTAGCAGACATGATTTATTCATTACCTGTCCTGAATTCCATTTGAAGAGATATGCTCAGATGGAGGTGAAACATCTGATCCAAGTTTGCTGCTTGGAAGCCCAACATTTCTGATATCCTTCAAACTTTCCAGAGAAGAATAAAAATTGCAAATTACCAGTTGATTCAAATAGCCTTAATCTTATTGAAGATAATAAATTGCTATACAATCTGTGTTTGGATGTCTGGAGGATAAATTGGGTTAAGCAGTTTTTCTAGGCATAAACTTAGCATAATCCCTACAAAATAATTGGAAGATGGCTCTACCACAACTTTGTCCAACTTTTTGTTTCTTATACCTTAAAAGTATTCCAAATGCTATACAACTGACGTGGAGTAAATATTTCATCAAAAACATTCGAATGATAGACAATCACACAGTAATAGGGTTCCAAAGGAAATTTGAACAAATCACGAATGGGTCATTCCCTTCCTTTATACCCTTACTGTTCATGTACCAAGCAGCAAATAACCTTATTCCAAATGGTTTTCTTTCATATCTAACTCTTTTTATATGCACTAAAGTCCTCCATAAAACATACCGGTATAACATTGGGAAGAGGAAGGCACACCTTCAAAAAAAATACACATGAATGCTTCAGAGTCAGAAAATGCTAAAAAGCACATGGCAAGCTTTTGGACCTACAAGTAATAAACGTAATTGATAGCAAAGCATAAAAAATATTTCAAGTACAAACAAGAGCTAACAACAAACAAATGAAAAAAGCTGGATTTTATATGTAGGTTTTCTAACTAATTTATTTGCAAGTCAAAAGTTTCATATTAAACTCAAAATACCCAACCATGCAACAACTAGCTTACGCATCATAGGAAAGAAGTTTGTCTGGCCTAAACCATCTCTGTAACTAGCAAATACAGCTCTGCTACCTCTAACAGGGCATGCCTCCAAGCATGACACCTGAGGCCAAAAGAAAACCGGCTTGGAGATTTAGTGTTCTTCCTGTCAGATATAGACACATTAGCATATTCAACCAAGTCAATAAAGAAAGATAATTAAGATAAATTTATAGACAGTAAAATAATGTGATTAACATGGACTTCTCTGTTTACTAATGAATTTCAAAGCATAAAATTAATCAATCTAGATGCAAATGAAGAGGGTAATTCCAATTCCATTTCGGTTTGATTTTACCCACAACCAAAATGTAGCCATAAATTGGTATGGTCCATTGTTATAACATGAGGCCATAAAAATGGAATCCAACAAAAACAACACAAAAAAGGAAAAATCCCATTTTAAATCTAGAATCAAAACACAGAAATCCCAAAAACCATAAATCAATTTTATTAACTAGCATTATTAGACCATTTTAGAGAGAAGAAACATGAGCAACTAAAAAATAGAAAGAATAGGCGAATACACTAAAACCCACATAAATTTTGCCTTTAAAAGTGACAGTATTTTTTTTTTTTATCAAAGATGAGTTGCACAGAGGCCATTGAAGAAGCAGAGACCCAAACACCAAAAGGATTGTCTTTCATGCACCCATCTTGAATAAAGAGGCTGAGGCTGGAGAGTGTGACATGTTGATGATGGGAGAGAAGGGAAGATGAAGAAGAGAGAGTGATGTATCTGCCACTGCTCTTTCATGGTGATGGTGATTAGGGTTCCATCCTTCAGGTTTTGCGTTCCCGCCATTTCATGCACCCACAATTATAATCTCGTTAAAATCTTCATCATTCAATTTTTGTATGAGATTGACGGATCCTGCAAAGTTTATTTGGCAATATGCCAACAGAATTTTGATCACAAAGGCATAAAAGTCAAGAATTTCTCATCTTTCGTTGATGCCTTTCGCCACCATTGTAGACTAAGAAACAGTGAAAAGGAGAATGACCTATAAAACACAAATCATTAACCTACGTTTTAATATCTTCTTAACTTTGAGAAAACCCAGTCTTCTCAAGAAATGGAAGAGTCTGGAGTCTCTATTACTTCGAGAGACTGAAACCTTCGCCGAACTTGAAGATCAAATGGAAAGGATAAAAGGAACAATCATGGAGATCAGATGTTTCTACAGAGATAGAGGAAATACAGAAGGCAATGCTGCTTTTTCTAGCTAGGAAACTGAACTTAAGAATTTACATGATGACTTGGATGATCACATCAATTAGTTTGTTATTCAGATAGATCAGCAATATGGGTTGACATTGACAGATTGCTTCAGAACTGAATTGCATAAGGTAAAATCTAGACTTGCCGAAACCATTCACGGAATGGGAGAATTCATGAATTCAAGCACCATTGAAGTTGGGACGGGTAAAAAAAAAAAGAAAAGATAACAAAGAACAGTCTCATGAAAAAGTAGAAGTTCAGACAGAACTTGATTCAATGGCTGGTGAAGGAGAGAAGCAAGAGAATAAAGGTAACAAATAACAATCTCATCAAAAAAAAGGTCAGACATCTGCTGAGTCTTCCTCTGTCTCATTCAGATTAAAATAAAATAGCTTACCTTATTACCTTAGATCTTGCCTGATGTATTGTTGCATCTTCCCTGAAAATTACTACATAGCTAAGGGGAGATTGATTCGGTTGTTGGGTAGCCAAAGGTCTGATACAAGAAAAAGCTGGTCAAATATAGGAGGATGCAGAATAAAATATTAATGAACTGGTGAGCCAGGGAATGGTTCCAGTAGATGATGAACACCAAGAGAATGGAACTAAAGTCACTGTTTCCTCTCCTTAACGTGTGTTTCTTTGCAATAGCTACATAACAGCTCACCCCAATTCAGAATTTTCCATCCCACATAAAGCACGCTGTACTTAACTCCAGATATGACAAAAGTTGCACAGAGCTTACACAATATCTGACCCTGGTCTATATTCTTGTTTGGGAAGCAAGAACTTTCTGAAGATGGCTGGCTGAATTTCAAAAGGGCAAAATTTATGCAGGTGCTAGATATAGAAGATGCCAAGATATCAAGAGACTACAAGTTGAAGTAGAAGACTTGATTCACCTGACATTCTTGGATTGAAAAACAATGACATAAACAAGCTTCCAGGCGAACTTGGTAATTTGCGAGCGCTATGAGACTTTGGATATCAGAAGGTGTGGGGACTTGAAAGAAATATCAATTGAGATCCTAAAGCTTGTAAGACTGAGGCACTTCTAAATGTTAAAGAACAAAAAAAATTAGTGGGATGAAGCTACCAGAGGGAATAAGTAGATTTGGAAGTCTCCTCATCCTCACTGGTGTACATGCTGGTGGTGACATTGAAGGAGAACTAGGTAAGCTGACACAGCTCAGAAGGCTGGGAGTGATGGATGTTGCTGAAGAGAATGCAAGGAAGCTATATGCTTCCATAATGGAGATGCAGGGTTCTTTCCTTGTCTCTAGAAGCAAAATATAATTTTGACCAAGGGCAACTTGTCCTCTGGGATTCACTGTCACCACCGCCTCTTCTACAAAAACTTTGGCTAGAAGGACCTCTAGAGAAAATACCAAACTGGCCTGGTTCAATCAATAGTCTTACAAAGCCAAGGCTAGGTTATTCACATTTATCTGAGAATCCAACATCAGTTTTTCAGGTCCTACCTAATTTGAAAAATTTAATGTTGTGGTATGCTTATGATGGAAGGTAGTTGGGGAAAGACTTCTGCAAGGCTGGCGGATTTCCCAAGCTTGAGGTTCTCATCATCGCTTTTCATGTTCTTGAGGAATGGACCTAGCTTGAGAAGGGAGCACTACCAAGATTACAGTACCTTCACTTCCATAGCTGCTCACATATGAGGATGCCCCCTGAAGGTTTGCAATTTGTCACCGCATTAGAGCAATTGCTTTTACTGCCTTTGCTTGATGAACATGCAGAAAGATTGAATCCTACAGCAATGGTAGCTTTTACAAGATTAGGCACATTCCAAAGAAAACATTCATCCCTACATCAGTGGTAGCTTTTATGTTCAATGAGCAATTCAGCACTTTCCCCCACCCTCCACCCCCCAGTGACAGATGAATATACAGTTTTATGCAGGTTGGTTCTAATTTACATATTAAACAGTAGTGTATTCAGAACAGGCCACTATTTTCAGTAACCTCCTTTCATTAATGTATTCATGTGTTAATGTCATCTATCTGATACCTATCATAGTTAAGGGGAAATTTTGGCAAGTGCTATTTTGAGATTCATGGTGAATTAAACAGCTTGATACCAAACATTTTACCATATATCCAAAACCAATCAGATCCTAATGCATGAACCAGCAGAAAAAGAGCACTAAGTTGCATTTTACATCATTACAGTTGTTTTGCATGACTCAGTCCCCATAAAAGTGTTAGCAAAAGAGTTTTTTGTTATATCATTGCTGTCATCATCGTTGTTGTTGTTGTTTCTTGTTTTAGTCATTGTTACCATTGTTCATGAGAATGTGGAAACAAGAGACTGAGCACAAATTATTGAAACTCCCCCCCCTGTAAAGGCGTTGGTTGAAAATATACACAACACATGTTACTCTTAAGAAAATATAAAGGATGCTCTGAAAGGCATGCGCACAAAGAGACTATCTTTATTTCAAACCAACTATTCCAATTCAAAATACATCCATCTAGACAAGTAACAGAAATGTAAAGGAAAGAAAAATCTGCATTCCAGTTTGAGCCAACTTTGCTAATATTCATATTGTTTTTTTTAAATCATAATGAGCTTTTGAATGAGAATGTGGTAGTTAGCTCTGACCTTTATCATAGATTGCTAGATGGTGGAAATAAACAAAGGCATCAGGAGTGGGAATCTGGACCGATTTTAAAAGGAATTTTCAGTAAAACGTATTTATCTTTTCAGCTCCAACCCAACTAATAGCGGGCATTTTCCTTCAGCATTTGTTATATATGACTCACCATCCAACCTCCTATCCCCATCATAAATGTTCGAAAACATAAATTTGTAAGCGCCACATTCATCTCATAATTGAAAAGCTTCTGGGTTACAATTTCTCCCAACTTAGAATTCCCATTACCATTTACACCATGGCATCAATGCTACCTGCATGCCAGAATCCAATGGTTGCTTCAAAGACAATAACATATGTTCCACATCCCCCTCCATCCGGAGAAGCTTTGCAAAGTAAAAATAATGCTCAATTCTATCGTGGGAGCAAAACTCATCCTGTCATCCTCCTAAAAATCTCCCAGCCATCTTTAACCAGGCAAATATGGCAACAGGCAAAGAGAGAAAGTAGTCTGATATGGTTTAAACCCGATTTATAGTATCTCCTAAAACATTTCAAAAGCTTGGGAAGCAAGGACGTGGAAGCCAAGACCTAAGCTAAGATTATTGAATTTGTAGGAAAGTATATTTCTGTTCGGGATAGTCTTAAAGACACGAAGCCCCAAACCCACAAAACCACGCTAAGAATACATATCTATAAGAGCAGGAAGAACCATAATATTTTATTCAAATCCATGTCCATGGTACATAACCATGCATCTCAGTAGCATACCCTACATTTTCCAACCGAGTGGCTACCACCAATACACTAGAAATCAACACAGAATCTGGCTACTTACCTTCCAAATTCTGACTCCTGTAGAAAAGCAATGGCTTCTTGTATTCTCTAGACTAAAATCAGTTATCAAAGTAGACCATATTACTAAATCAGATAAACTAAACTTCTAAATACACCATATGTGCAGAATTCATGCACCTAAATCTTGAATACATGCTCAATCACAAAACGCAGTGCCTACAAACCACTTTTGAAGCACAAATTCCTTGGCCAACTTACAGCAAGCTAGAATCCAATAGTCCCCGAGATTAACCCAACAAAAGTATTCCCAACTGGTTTATGCTTTCCACTGCATCTCACTTCGTTAAAAAATTGCAACCCTTTATACAAAATCCTCATAGAATTCCACTATACTAAATCCGGCTCAAACCCCCCCCCCCCCTCCCCAAGAAAACACCCTGCTTGCTTCACCAACAAAACCCATTTTTCAAAAAGATGGCACTACGAAACACAGAATCCCATTCCAACCTAGAAACTATTGCTGCTCCTCCATGAACAATTCTGAATACATCCCCATAGACATTCATATAATTAGCGACGTAAAAGTAAACTATCAGGCTTGATTTCACCATTAACAATCTTTATCTTTATTAATAATGCATTTTCAAATATGTGAGCCTGTGCACAAGCTCTGATCATGGAATTTCCATAGCAAAAGCTACTTTGAGGAGTTTTATCGAACATGTTAGGAGTATTATGTAGGGCAGAGGTGGATGGGTAATTGAGAGTTGTAAGCGAAGAGTGAGATTGAAAGGTCATTTACAAGTTACTTTGGTATGCTCAAGTTGCCATGATGCTTCGCAGAAATATATAATTGAAATAGAAAGACAAGCAACAAGCGCGTTTGTAGTCCAACGGTTAGGATAATTGCCTTCCAAGCAATAGACCCGGGTTCGACTCCCGGCAAACGCAATCTTGCAGAGAATGAGAATCCCCATTCCCAAAAAGTAAGTCGCAAAATATTTTTTAATATTTATTATATTATGAAAAAATCTTGGCGGTCGCTCTACTCTTAATTAGGTATTCCCACCAGAAAGTGAAATGACATGCTTCCTCTTCGTATCTTAACTGGGCAACCTTCTCTTGCAAACAATCCCTTCGTCGCTAACACCGTAATGTTGAAAATGATTTATTAACATTTAATTTTAAAAACAATTATTAAAAAAATTAAAATCAAATCTAATAAATAAAAAAATTAAAAGACAATAAAATTGAAAAAAAAATAATTTCAAAAATTACTTAAAATAAAATAAATAGAAATAAAAAAAATATTAACTAAATCTAATAGATAAAATATATCAATTAAAGAAAATAGATAAGAAAAAAACAAATAACAATTAAAAGAATAAAAACTAAAATTGATATAAAAATCAAATTTTAAGGGAAAAAATTAAAAAATAAAATATTCAAAACAAAATATATAGTAATTAAAAGATTGAGGATTAAATTCGACATAATCAACAAATAATAATATAATCCACAAATAATAAGATAATTTTTATTTTCTTATAACTTCTTAAAAGTGTTTTCTATCTAAAATAAAAAATATTTTTTTATAAATCAAGTTAATTTTTTTTTTTTAAATGTTTTTCATTCACTAACTTTCTAAAGTAGTTTTTAGAAAACTATTTTCTATGAAATAAACAAGGCTTAATAACTTCTCACCCCATCTTTACTATGACACCCACTTCTAGAGTGAGTCATTATTTGACATATAATCATTAACAAAAAAAACTAAAAGATGAGCGGTTTTTATTATAACCCTTCTCATAAAATATTATTTATTAGAATAGTATCTCGTTTCTTTTTTTCTCTCAATTTATGTTTTTTTGTCAATTTCAATTCCATCATTTAATATTAGTTTTATTGGAGATTGTACTTCATAATTTTTTTAATTTATTTTTATGAGGTTATTCCAATCTCATAATCTGAACCGCAAATTTAATAAGTTAACTCGATTGACTTGAGTTTTTTCTCTTTTTCTAATTGACTTTTTTTTTCAATTCCATCCTTCAACATTGGGTTGATTGAGAAATAGGCTTTGCTATTTATTTCATTTTGCTTTTTATGAGGTTATCCTTATCTCATGACTCTCGATTACGGATTTGGCAGGTTAACCTAAGTTGACTCCAGTCATTTTTTATGTTCTTTTTAAACCAAATCTTTTTTCAATTTCATTTTTCAACATTATGTTGATTGGAAATTGAGTTTTATAATTTGTTTCAATTTATCTTTTATGAGATTATCTTCATCTCATGACTCTCGAGTACGGTTTGAAAAGTTAGCATTTCCAAAGTCATCAGGGACATTAAAGGTATCAACCAAGTGATAATTCTGGTAAATCTATAAGTTTTGGTCATTAAAGTTATAGTTAGCATCATAGAGTTTGGTGTTAGCATTATTGAGTTCGATAGTAGCATAATTAGCAATATTTTATGGAAAAAATCATATAATTTATACTTGTCACATGCATGTTTTTAATTATGTTCATATGAGACACATGTTAAGAAATTATTAGTAGGTGAGGCCAATAAATGAGTGGTTCTGAAAGTATAAATTTTGGTGGTAGGGTTCAAATATCAATTGGGCATGAACAAGCTAAAGTTTTTACAATTACTAAACAGGATGCTCAATCATCAAATACAGTGATGTCAGGTCCTCTTCATGAACGAGTTTAAACTAGTTCTATATATTTTTTATGTCACAATACTTTGCTATCCTATTTAATAAACCTTATTTGTAAGAATTCTCTTATTTATTAACACTAAACTTGATGAAAAAATAGATATAGAATTTGTATATGACTCCTACCAGTAAACTTACTATTGTTGGATTTTGATATAATATTGGGAATACATTGATTGTCTTCTTATTATGTTTCTTTAGATTATTGGAGTAAAACGATGATATTTAGACCACCGAGTAAATCAAAATTTATATTAATTATAAAAGGTTTAATTGGGTCACTATTCATATAAAATTTTATTTTGGATAAAAGAGTAATGTTTATTATGAATAGTCATTTGATTTAACATTTTTATAATTAACACAAAGTTGCATAAAGCAATCATTTTTCTTCATAAACAATATTGGTGTATCCTAAGGTGAAACACTAAGATAAATAAAACTCTTATCTAGCAAATCATTTATTTAGTTATTTTAACTCTGCAGATGCCATTCTATAAGGCGTCATAGATATAGGCTTGGTTCCGGACACCAAAGCAATACAAAGTCTTATTTTTATATGGTGGTAACCCATATAATTTATAATAAAAAAATCAAGAAATTTCTTAACCACTAAAATTTGATCTGAATTTTATAATCAATAAATGGTAAGTTTTTTGGCAACCCATTATCATCTACAATATCCTTATGAGTCGTATAGAAATTTTATATCTATTTTTCATCAATTTAAGTGCTAACAAACAAAAGGATTCTAACAAATAGGGTTGTTTATTAAATCTCATGACAAAGTATTGTGATATAAAAGAATGAGTAGATCTAGTATCAAATAATACTCACATATTCAATAAACATATATCAAATATACCTAACACCATTGCATTGGATGACAGAGCATCTTATCTAGTAATTGAAAAAACTCTAGTTTGTCATTGCCCAACTTATTTTTGAACTTACCAATAAAACTTTTACTTTCACAACCTCCCATTTAGTAGTCTCCCCTGCACCTCTAATACGTTGGTAAAAATCACTTATAAGACAATTCCTTGTTATGTGTCTCATTTATTTGCCTATGATAAATATAAACCATATGATTTTTGCCATAAAATTAATAAAATAAAACTAATGATGCATGTACCAAAATCTATGGCACAGGCTGCAATGTTCTCTGACTATAATTATGTCAACCAAGATTACTAGATCTATCAAAACTACCACTTAGTTGATACATTTACTACATTGACAGCTTTAGAAGCATTGTCCCTTGCACAAATTAGCACTTCGTGCTTCTTGATAACTCTTCAGTCAAGCTTTCTTAGTCTGTTCACTAGACATTCTCATTTTAAATTCTCTAGTTTTAATAACTCTTGCATAGTCAATTGTAACTATGTAAGATGTAAAACCATGAGGCATAATTAGTTAAAACAACCACTCATTTAATCCCTGAACAAATCTCTTCACTCGTATCATCTCTATAAGAATGAGTTGACGATTATACTCAAATAATCTAATGAATTGCATTTCATATTCAGAAAATTATCATATCTCATTGCCTTAAACTCTTAAAGGTTTGTGCTTTCTAATCTTTACATTTTCATTGAGAAATTAATCAAGAAACAGATCATTAAATTCTTCATGTATTCATGCATGTGTCTCTGCAACCTTCTCATTCTTTTTAGGCTCATATCATGATACCACCACATCTCTTTTCAACTATAAAGATGTCTAAAGAACAACACAATAGTCTGTAAATCCTAAAGTGTCACACTTTTTTTGTATCTCATCCAAAAATCATTAAAAGTCCTCTAACAAATCGACACCATTAAAAGTTGGAGGTTTTAATTTGAGAAAATTGATTAATTCATTACTCTAAACTTGTTGAGGAATCAGATGTGCTATTTAGTTTCTTTATCTTTTCTATTCAATAACAATATCAACTATTTTTACACTACTTGAGTTACCCTATATAGTCCTTCAACTAAAACATTTATTGTAATACCACCACTAGAATTACTCTATATAGTCCTTAAATTAAAACATTTATCGAAATACTACCACTAGAGGTAGGTAACTCAGTCGTCAATGGTTGTGATACCTATTTCGCAAAACCACTAATCTTTTTCATGTGTTCACACTCCATACCTTTTCAGTGGGTTCATATCAAAGATTGACCACATTTCTTTCAAGATCAAAGGGCAAAAAACAAGCTTCTTGGTCTCCAAATTTGGGGAAACCACCAAAATCTTTAAAAATCAAGTTTGTTGGAAAACCATCATTGTAAAACCAATATATATACAAAGCTTGCAGTCGTAAAATGTACCCAAAACTCTTCCATTTTGATCAAAGGGCGAAGCTTTGATGAATAAGGATTAATCTTTGATTAAATTCATAAAAATCTTAGCTTGAAACCTTATAAATAGCCCTTAAAAATCAACCAAAAAAGGAGGAGAAAAAGAGAAGGGGAAAAAAATAGGAACAAAAATAAAAGGAAAATATTGATAATGAAACCCTAAGTGTGAAGGTTCAAGAGCCTAGTACCAAGTTTCCTCAACTTTGAAAGAAAGCAACAATCTTGAAAAAGAAATGGCAACAACCATTGTTAGATCTTGAAGGGTATA
>Ga0325414_1004972_pt1 | contig 13974 bp, 9 predicted proteins | sample PopdelMetagenome_8_FD_206183 | JGI IMG/M metagenome (GOLD analysis project Ga0325414, IMG submission 206183) | Populus deltoides microbial communities from Bellville, Georgia, United States - Leaf-PdKOR-R3 | ecosystem: Host-associated > Plants > Phyllosphere > Phylloplane/Leaf | place: USA...
TAATTTCAACAAAAAATGAAAAGAAGGAAATGGCAGTTGATTCACTTGATTCATGCAAATTTTTAGCAATCAACAATAAGAAAATCTGGATATTTCAAATGATCACTTCATGTAATAATAATACTTTACAAGAAGTATAGAAATAAACAGGCTACCAAAAAATGACCAATAACCATATGAAGCAAGTTGTTGAAATCTTAGCCGAACTCACAGAATACAAGTGACAATTCATTAAGAGTGAAATCCACTGTGAACCATCCTCGGGTAGGAATTCCATTAACTAGGTACAACTTATCCTTATTTTTCATAACTTGTGCAATGCTAGTAGAATTGTCAAGCCTGAGTTCAGGGGCACAAATCCCCACACCATCTTTAGTTAACTGCACATCACACCATAGGACAACATCCGGCAAACTTGTAAGCGTTGCAAACTGGAAAGCAACTGAGCTAGAATCAGGAAATAATCCTGAAAACCCGCCACGTGCTATGACTACAGGGCGATTTCCTGCAGAATGAAATTAATTAGTGAGCTTTTTTCATTACAAGGTCGATTGACTCTACTCAAATGTGTTATAGGGTCATATTTTTATCCATGCAAATTTACTGCAACACAGATTGCAAGTTCACTAACCAAAAATTGTTATTGCAACACAAATTACATCAAATTATTTTGTGAGCATATAAGAATTAGTTAAGTTGCAAGTTCAACATTTTTTGGGTATTCATAATAGAAATATTTTGGAAAGCACCAAGAATCTTATGAGTAGCCATTTTTCTTGAAAGAATTTTAGTGACCAACATTTTTTTTTGTCAATTTTCTCAACAAACTCAGATTTATAGAAACCTCCGGTTTTTGGAAAGCCAGGTTCAAGCAAATTAACTATCACATAAAACAATTGACTTATCAGAACTTAGAGTGTGGGGAAATGTAAAAATAAAAATGAAAAACCACCCACAACACCAATATCCAAAAGCCTGTAATTCATGAAAAAGAAATGCATGCACCTTTTTTTTTTGTGTGTATAATGAACTGAACTGGTAGGAATTTCATATAAATTGAAGGTTTTCCATAAATGACATGATGTGATTTCTCCAAGAAAAGAAACAAATTCAAGGATTCATTTTGCATAAGCCCATGATGAAATCAAAATCAGCTTTCGAAAAAGAAATCAATTTTAACCTTTGAATTTAAAGTAATCTTCAAGGCCCAATACAAACAAGGGATCTTATTCTAGAAATAGTAACCATGTTGTTCCTTGCTATTTTCTTAACTAAAGCTTATTTAAAACGGTGTTTAACGATCTAAGATACCATAAATAAAATTATCACAAATTCTACTAATTACTCATTTATCATAAATCAAATGTAAAAAAAAAAAAAAGTAAAATATTGCATCTCTTATATATTTTCAATATTTATTTAAGGCCAAATATTCAAAGACGGAAAGCAAACTTCCCTACAAATGCAACTAGCTACTAAGCTGTAATTCTAAAATAGAAAATCGAGCATCACATGCATTTTCCTAGCAAACAAACACAAAATCTAGAGGAGAGAGAAATCTGAGTCCGTGGTAGTGAGAGAAAAGCAAAGACAGACCGGTGAGTGTTTTCCAGGTACTAGCAGATCCCTGAGCAGAGACAACAACCACCAATGACTGAAGTAGTAGTACAGCTAGTAGAGGAGTGAAGAACGAGCGTAAGTTACACATTGCCGGAAAATCTAGCCGGCGACTTGTTGGAGGAGCTTAAGCAAAACTCCGGCCAAGTTTTCTCGATAAAGGCGACAGATTTCCCGGGGGGGTGAGAGAGAGAGAGGGGGGGGGGGAGGTGTGGAACCTTTTCAGACAGGCTTTTAACAGATTTGTTAATGTATCGAGCCTTTTCTTTCTTCTTTATTTAGTGTTATTATTTGTTATTGCAAGTGTTTGATCGACGTTATAACATGGACTGTCAACAAGAGCCGCTAGGTTTCGAGGAAACATGTATTTATTTTAAAAAATATATATTAAATTGATAATTTTTTAATATATTTAATAATAAATAAAAAAATTATTTTGAAGTGTTCTTACAAATTAATAAACATTTTATACACAATTATTATGCTGCCATCAACATTTACATTAAAAAATATATAACTCTCTTTCACTATAGTCAAATAACCCTTGAAGGTTTATCCTTTTAATAAATTATTGTATTTACTACTAGTTGATCTTAAAAGAAATTATATGTTTTTTTATGCATATCATTAACAAGTTTGGTTATTTAGCCTATTAATAAGCTTCCACAGTTTAAATTCTATTTACATAGGGGATTTTATCTTATAATAATATTATAGAGAGGTTTATTAACTTTTAATGCAAACTAAACTCTCTCTTCTTTTTTTTTCTATTGATAATCATCTAAATTTTAGGCTGGTATATGAATTTTGAAATGTTTATTTTTATTTTAAATATAAACAAAAATAATGCTATATGATTAGTTAATTTTTAGAATAAGAAAAACTATTGAATTTATTATTAAAATAAAAAATAAGGATTAATTTATAATTTATTGTGTTGTTGAGTTTATTTATCTGAAAATATGCAACATATTAATGATATGTTGAACCGTTTATTATTGTGATAATTTTTATTTTTATCTAATTATAAAAAATTTGTTTGATTAGTTAAATAACTTATGCTTTTGGATTAATCCCCACATATAATTATATTTCAAATATTAATTTTATAGAAGTTAAAATATTTTGTTCATCTTCCAACAATTTTAACTAAACATATATTTTTTAAGTCTATATTATTAAAATCACTATTAAAATTACATATTTACAGGAGACGAGTTCTAAAATTTTTCATTAGTCTCTATGTTTTTTCTATATTTTCTATGAATTATTTTAAATTTTTTAAAATGTTCAAAGTTTTTGTCTTTCTGAATTTTTTAAATTTTTTAGTTTTTTTTCTTAGATTCGGTTAATTTAAAAAAAATCTAATTTTTATATTTTTAAAATATATTTTTCCTTTAATAGTATAACAAATATTTTATGTCCAAAAATAACAAAAAAGCATGACAAGAAAACATGAATATACGAGGATATATGAAAGAAAGAAAATTCTTAAAAATCACATGGAGAAATATGTTCAAGGATAGATTAATATAATGTCCTTAAATCATATCTCTCTCTTTTTCTAAATTGAAAATCACTTGCCAATAATTATCCTTCTAACTTGAATTTTGATTTTCAATTATGAAATTTTCTTTTTTTTCTTTATTTTTTACTAAGAATATATTTAGAAAGTTTGTTTTCATATTAATAATTTAAATGTGTTAATACACACACACACACACATAGAGACACTGATCATTAATCTTACTAAAACCAATACATCAAATAATATGTGGTAAATTAAAAATTAAGTTGGACTAGAGATCCTTATCCTCCCACTCAGTAATGGAATCGGGATGGCTCAAGCCACTAAGTAAAAGGTGACGAGTGTTGGTTGGAAGACAGCTAGAATGGGATCCACACCATGAACACTAACAATCTGGCAACAGTCCATTAGTTATGATATGATTGGGTGGCACATTGAGGGAAGCAAAACACGGAGAATTGTTCTTTTATTTTAGAAGAAGGTGACTTGTCAGCACGCAAAGAGAAACAATAAGACATCCACGAACGACAGAAGATATTGAAAAAAGATGATGGAGAGCCTATTGGCAACAATAGTTTACATTTAGGAGTCAATAAATGAACTTATCATTTTGACATGACTCTTTTAATAATGACCCATTAGTTTTTTATAATAATTATATCTACAATTTTTAAATATATATTTATTTACTAATTCTTTGTTTTATATATTTTATGGATTTTTTGGGTTTTTTATGGAAAATATATATATAAACCAAAAGCCTAGAGGTCTTTTTACTGCACCCATATGCATTGGCAGCCTTTTACAAATTATTATTGATTAAAGAAGTGAATTTTTTTTTCATTTTAATCTCTATTTTTTTTCTAGTAAGTGCATGATAATATTTTATTGTTTTTCATTTCTTTTTCCCTTCCAACCTTACATGATTTCCATTCAAATAAAACTGAGAGCTAAATTGGAGGAAAAAAGAGAATAATTAGTTGGCAAATGTATTACAAGCGCCAGCATATAGGCGAGCCCTTTTGAGTTATGGTGGTGCATTTGAGGTCGTCTTATCTCTGACAATGACCTTCTTTGGTGTTATTGAATTTATCTCGAAGGGAGCTTTCTCATAGTACAACACGTGACATCATCAAAGCTATAATGCCGCTTCGATGACTTATATTTCCTTTCTTTTATTTTTTTCTCTTTTTTCAATTAACAAAGTGGTCTTTTTCTCTCCTCTTATTGTTTGGTCTTCTTCTTCTTCTTTTTTCGACTGAAAACTAGCCCAACTATTTGGTCTTTTTTTTTTTTTTTATTTTAGTTGGGCCTCTGGCCTAACCAATTTGACTAGATATGTTGTTATTCAATCTTAGTTATTGAGCCTCTAACCCAATGACTTCATCAAATAGGTATTTTTTTTAAGTATTGGGCCTTTTGAGCATTATAATCCATATATCATTGATATTAAAGAGAAATTATTGCTCAAGTCTTATTAAAAATAAGCATCAAGTATGTTTTAAATAAATAAAAAATAATCAAACATCGAATGTGACCGAGATTTTAGTGTCAATGCTTTGCATTTTGGTGACAATTTATTCTAGAAGTTTCAACGACAATTGATGTATAACAACACATTAAAAATCAATATTCTAAAAATGGTAAGTTTCCTATTTATCATAGGTTATTGGTTAGCTATACAATTCTAATTGCATTAATTATTCAATTAGAGTTTTTTGCAATGTTATCAAGTTTTGTAAAATTATTGTTTGCAACTTGCATCAAAGGCTAGTTTCAAATATGATAAAATGACCACAATACCCCAATATATATTGCAATAAAAACAACAAAAAAACATGTCATTTTTCCATCTCTCTCTCTCTCTCTCTCTCTCTCTCTCTCTGAAAAATATTTATTTTTCGTTTATTTTGCTTAGAAAAATCCATCTCATAGCAATTTTAGTTAAACACATATTTTTTAAAATCGCAACTAAAATTATTTTTCTTAAACCTACTTTTTTAAAACCCCCAACAATTAAAGCTATCACAATACTAAACACACACTTATAGTTAATTTGGTATTATGGTAGCTTTTATGGTTGGAGTTTGAAAAAACTAGGTTTAGAAAAATTATTTTTAGTTGTGATTGGTTTGATTAAAAAACGTGTTTGGTTAAAAATATAGTTGAAATTATTGTTTAATAAAAAACATATTAAAGGTGTTTGGTTGAAACTATGGTTGAAATTGATGTTGCTAATAAAATGATAAAAAAAAGACATGTATTAATTTCTTATTTTGCAATTACATTAATGTACATTGGATTATTAATACATTAAAAAATACAACAATGCAAATTACAATCCCATTATTATTTTCCTATTAAACTTGCTGCAATCTCACCAAGAACATAATTCATACAAGGTCTCTGGTTTCCATGAGTTTGTGAATGTGGAACCACATTAGTTAAAAAATCATCGGGAACAAAATTAAAATAGTGATCAAATTTTATAAATGTCACATCTTCATGTGACTTTCTTCTAATATAGTTATGTATGTATTGATATTGATGCCACTACAATCTAAACTTGTGTTTAGTAAGGAAATGCTGGCATATTCTGCTAAGTTCTCTACCTTTTTTCCACACTACAAATGTATATTCTATCACATAACTTATTGAAGAATAAACATGTTTGAATACTTCTTCCTGACTTCGTGGTTGTCCTTACCGATGAAATTCTTGCAAATGATATCTCTCGCCTTTATATGGACCTAAAAATTCATACTCATTTGGATATCCATAATCAAATAAGTAGTACTTCACTACAATAACACATAATGACTTTGTAATTGATTCCTTAATAGTTACAATAACATTAATTTTTCCTCATAGAATTAAATTAAATTGTATGTTTGTTATTATTTTCTAGTGAGTTTGAAAATTTGATATTAGGATTACCAATTGCCTTAAGGGAAATTCATGTATCATTTGCACTACCTTCCTATCTAGCTCAAACAAACATGAATTGCATATCAAAGTTACATGCTACCATTATATTTTGAGTAGGCACACTTTTTATACCAATACATGGTATTTGATTTTCTATAGATACACAAGCATACACATATGTGCCATTGATAACTTCTATACAATTCTATATGAAAAACAATAAGCATCAAACGTCAATTTTCTAAGTAATTTGGAAAAGAACTATCCAAATTATTAATCAAAATCATTAATGATAAAGAAGTATATTAGAGTTACCTTGAAATGAGGTATCTAACTTGGATTCATCGCAATTTCAAGTGGTGTGTTTACAAACTCAAGATCTTCTGGTTTTATAACATCTACCGCAAGTAAAGAAACTATTCTCAGAACTTCATTAAATATCTACTAATAGTTTCTCATGAATGTTGAAATCTTTCCTAAATTTTCCTATTTGAAGCACCTAATGTTGATGTATACAGAAACATGCCGACCTTTTCAATAACTCTTATCGTTTTGGAAGCTTTTAACCTTCGTTGGCTTTCTAAATCAAAGAATAGACTGTGAAATATCATTGCATCCCTCTTAAATATGTTTTCACATCTTTCCTAATGTCTATATAAAATTTCATTTAACTAGCACATACTTGTGTGTATGAAACCATACAAGTTTCTTTATATATATATATATATATATATATATATATATATATATATAATTATTATATTTAATAGAGAGAGCTTCAACTGTGCATAATACTAATTTATAATGATCAAACTCTTGCTAATACAAGAATTCCATTTTTATTAAAAACACTTAAGATTTTTAATGGAGGAGGGATAGTTTAGTTTTGTTATAAATTAAGAGACACAATCCTAATAAGTACAGAAAAATGTACTCACAAAATAGTATAACAAATTAAAAAAATAGTAAGCTAAAGACAACTAAGTATATTGTAGCATGAGGAAAAAAAAGAAACATTAGTAATGAACAAAATAATTTGCCTAAAAAAGTTTGAAAGAAGCATATAATAAGTAGGGGAATGTTATCAAAATTACCACTAGAAAACTATTTGAGCTTGAAACAATCACTAGCTGCATCTAGCTTTAACAAATACAAAGAAGGAGCATCATTGTTAGAACATGAGATCTAAAGTAAACTAGCCTAAAAACCTTAAGTAAATTAAGCAATCAACAATACCCCATATTTGAATTGATTAAAAACATAACTATGAGTTAAGGATTTATGAAGAAAAAAATTGATTACCCATTTGGCAACCTCTTCTCCGCTGTTTATATTCACTATTTGAGTTGTTCTTCTTCTTGCTTCACAACAAAAACCAATAGGGAGCAATCTTCATTCTTGCCATTATATAAAATAAAAGTTCAAAGAAAAAACACAATGCAACTAACATACATTAAATATGATATAAACCTAAATATGTGATAGATCTTTGTTGTTGATTTTCAAGAGATAGAAAAAGGTGACAAAATCTTTGATTTTTATTGTGAAGAGATAGCAATGAAAAAGGTGAATTCAGTATGAGAAATAAGAATAAAACATTTGAAATAAACAAAATCAAAGGGTAAAATTACTTCATGAAGTTTACTTACAAAGATTTATTGAGATAAGTGATAATGTAATTGATGAGTTTGTCTTTACCTTAGAGAAGAAGAGAAAAGATAGATATATCTGATGAAAGAAGATGAGGGTTCTTGAAAGAAGATTAGGGAAATTTGGTTTTTTTTTTTTAACAACAGTTATTTATCTCTCTCTTTTTATAAATGTTGTTGGTGAGGAGAGAATAAACTAAGGTCTGACCTTAGGATTTTGATCTAGACGTTAGAGAAGAAGAGAAATGGTGAAGATGAGGTTTCTTGAAAGAAGATGAAGGTATTTTGGTATTTTTTTTCTCTTTTTTCTTGCAAAAGGTATTTGTGGAAAGAGAATAAGCTGAGGTCTGACCTCAGGATTTTGGTCTCCACACTAAAAAAGAAGAGAAACGACAGACAACTCTGATGGAAGAAGATGAGGGTATTTTGGTCTATTTTTTTTATTACAATGAATACCTCTTTTTTTTTTTCCTTACAAAAGTTTTTGGTAGGGAGAGAATAAAATGAGGTCTGACATCAGGAAAAACAACAACAAGATGCTTCACATGAAACTGTGGTTAGACCTTAATTAAAATAGGATCCACATTTTAAACCTTTGTTTTAGTTAGCAACCAAACAATTAATTTTTATGGTTGGGATGATACTCAATAACGATCACAGTAATTTGATGAAGTTACCAATGAAATAATAATGAGATTTAATAATAATAAAAAATCTTCCAACAACAACTAAAAGACTACAATAACATATAAAGTAATTTAATTTAATTTAATTTAATTTAATTTAACTATTTTATCTTTGATTTGAATAATATCATGAAAATAAAAATTATAATTGTAATTATGATAAAAACTCAATAAACGAACTTTCTATGTCAACGCAAGCTGCACCTAGTTTGTATTATGAATATAGGCGAGGCGCATCAGCAACTACCCAAAACACATGTAAACTAATCATGGCAACAATGTTTATGTGCTGATAGTGTTTGCAATTATCTAATTGCAAACATAAACAATCAAATAAATTCATAATATCTATGATCTTATAACTTTATGATTTTCACATTTAAATACATATTTAAAGAAATCTTTAAAAGAAAGCATACCTAAATCCATAGTAAACCCCGTAAAGATTGAAATCTCAAATATGGATTGATGAAAAAAAAATATGTTTCTCTTCTAACCCTTTGAGTGCTTTTCGTAAGTTTTTTATGTAATAAAATGTACTTTTACGGATAGAAAGAGAACCAATTTTCTAAAGAGACTTCTTATTTCATACGTCTACCAAGTATGCAGTTATTAATTAGAAAACTACTTCTCAAAGTTGACTAATAGGGTTTTAACATTAATATTCTATTAAACCATTTAAGAACCCATTATTTTATTTATGTTGGCCACATCTTACATTCTCTTACTTGGCTCACAAAACATTATCTTTCTTCATTGTTTAATAAATATACTAACATAATATGCCTAGAGAAATACTAAATCTTTACATATATTATCTCATTATATATCATAATTAAGTAAGAACTAATAAGAGTCATGGTAGTTATACATCATCCATGAGACATAGTTCTTTCCATGTACTACAATATTAGTCTTTACTTAACATGATATGTAAATAAGAAGCACATAATCGGTCCAACAATAATATCTTTCCCAAAGACAATTCTTGTTATCATTATTTTAATTCAATCATGTAACCAAATATAAAACATGAAATATTAGAAACATTTTTATAAATGAGCTCATAGTGTCAAATACATAATCATCATAAATCATGACATAATATCAACAATTATATGCCATAATACCAATTCTTTCTACATGATTGCTAAAAATTTTAGGTGGCAATCCTTTCATCAATGGATCAACAATCATAAGATTGGTGCTAATGTGTTCAATTAACGATCTTTGTTTTATGAACTCCTTATTTAACAGCAAAGTATTCCAATTCCATATGTTTTGTACCTTTTGAATACATGTCGATCTTAGAAAAGAAAACAACAATAAATTATCACAATAAATTTTCAGCGGCTCGACGATATTGTCGACTACTCCAAGTTCTAAAATAAAGTTCTACAACCAATTTGCCTACATTGTAGCCTCAAAGCATGCCATAAATTAAGCTTTCATAGTGGATATAACAATAACAAATTGCTTTTCACTCTTCCATGAGATTCCTCCTCTAGCTAAAAAGAGCAAATAACCAAATGTGGTTTTTCTTGTATCCATATATCTAGCAAAATTTGAATTTGAATATCAAATCACCTTAAAATGATCAAAATTTTTTATAAGTGAGCATGTAATTTTTTTCATTCCTTATAAGTATCTCAATACATTCTTTGTAGCCTTCTAATGATCTAAACATGGATTACTTTGGTACCTGCCTAGCATTCTAATAACAAAACTGATGTCTGACCAGATACAAGTTTGAGCATACATCAAGCTCCCAACAATTGATGCATATGGAATTCCTTCCATTTATTTGTGTTACAATTCATTCTTTGGTCATTATATAGGACTGAATTTATCTCCCTTTTAAATGAGAACAATATTTGCTGACCATTTATCGATTCTAAATTTCTCTAAAACTTTATTGATATAAGCATTTTAAGACAACTCTAACAATCCTTGTGATCTATCCTGGAATATTTATATCTCAATCACATAAGTTTCCTCTCCCATGTCTTTCATCTCAAAGTTATTAGAGAGAAATTTCTTGATCTCATATAGTAAACCAAGATCATTAGTTGCAAGTAAAATATCATCAACATATAGAATAATAAACATAAACTTGTTCCCACTGATATTTAGATATATACATCGGTCAACAATGTTTTCCTTAAATCCAAATGAAGTAATAATATCATTAAACTTAAGATACCATTGTCTAGAAGGTTGTTTAAGTTCATATATTGATTTCTTAAGTTTAAACACCATGTGCTCCTTTTCTTCAATTGAAAATCCCTCAGGTGGATCCATATAGATCTTTTCTTCTAAATACCTATTTAGAAAGGCTATTTTCACATCCATTAGATGTAAATCTAAGTCATAATGAGCTACTAAATCAATGATAATTCTAACTGAGTCTTTCCTAGAGACTGGTGAAAAGGTCTCTTTGTAATCAATGCCATCTTTCTGAGTAAAATCTTTAGCAACAAGTTTGGCCTTATATCTTTTAACATTGCCATTTGAGTCTTGTCTTAAAAACCCATTTACATTCAAAACTTTTTCAACCTTCATGAATTTTAACAAGGTCCTAAATTTTATTTTATTCCATAGATTTTAGCTCATCTTTCATGACATCAATCATTTTTTAGAATTATCACTATCACTAACACGTGAAAATGAAACTGGATCATCATTAATTCCACAGTTAAATTCTAATTCTTGTAGATATACCACATAATCATTTGAAATAGCAGACCTTTTTTTTTTTTTGTCTTTGAGACCTCTTTAATGTTATTTCTTGTAGTTCATCTCTTATAGGTTCATCAACAATGTCTTTATTATAGGGTATAAATCATTAATTTGTTGTTCTTGATAATTGTTAAATTGTTTAATAATTTGAGGAACAACAACTTTAAAGATGTAAAAGGTAAAAGAATTTGTACCCTAACTTCTCAAATTTCCACATTATGTGGTGTTTTACTCTCATTGACTTCATCATTTTCAATAAACTTATCATTTTTAGTGTTAACAATTCTTGTGTTATAGTTAGGACAATAAAATCTATACCTTTTAGATTTTTCTGGATAAACATTGAAGAAACCACTGGTTGTTCTTGAATCCAATTTCTTTTCATATGAATTATAAATTTTTACTTTTGCTGGGCAACCCTAAACATGCAGGTGTTTTAAACTAGGTTTCCTACCAGTCCATAATTAATAAGGTGTTTTAGGAACTGTGTTACTAAGAACCATGTTTAATAAATACACAATAGTTCTTAATGCATACATCCATAATAAAACAGGTAAAGATGAATGACTTAACCCTAACCATATCTAATAAAGTACGATTACTCATTTCTATTACACTATTTTGTTGTGTTGTATCTGGCTTTATATATTGAGCATAAATGCCATGTTTCTCAAGGAATTTAGTGAAAAGACTTGGGTATTGTCCAATTTCATTATAACTTTCACCTTTCTGTCTATTTGTCTTTCAACTTCATTAATAAACACCTTTATGACATCTATTGTTTGAAAATTTTCATGTCACAAATAAACATATCCATAACATGAATAAATATCGATAAATGTGATAAAATATTTTTCCTTATTAAAAGAACTACCATCAAAAGGTCCACATATATCGGTGTGTATAATTTCAAGATGTTATTTACTTTTTGTGGCTCCTTTTTTTATGTGTTTTGTTTGCTTTCCTTTAATACAATCCATATAAATATTAAGATAAGTAAAATCCGAACTTGGAAGGATTTCAATCTTTAATAATCTTTCCAATTTTTTTTTGGAAATATGACCCAAACATTTTTGCCATAAGTAAACATAATGTTCATTTACTAAACCATGTTTAGTACCAACATTACGATGTAAGGTCAAAAGAGTTTCTGCAAAAAGATTATCAAGGTTCAACTTGTATAAACTATAAAAAACAATACTAGAACCAATAAGATAATTATGTTCAAACAAACTAAAAAATATATACTCCAAGATCTAAAAACCTATCCAGCTTTATCAAGTTTGGATAAAGAAACTAAGTTTCGAGAAACTGAGGGTACATAAAGAGTTTGAAACAAGTCCAAATGATATACTGCATCTAGAAATCAAACGATAAGTTCTAATGGCTTCAACTAGAACCCTGACTTTGTTTCCCATGTAGACAAACTTTTCATTTATGTTTGTGGTTTGGATTGAAAGAAATCCCTGCATCATATTAAAAACATGAATGGAACATCTTAAATCAATCCACCAAGTATTATAAGGAATCACAATTAAATTTGATTCAAAACATACAAAAACACTAGGCTTACCTTTCTTTTCAAACCATACCTTACGTTTCAGGTAATTTTTCTGAAAGTATCGAGGTTTTTCACAAAAGTGACACATATCTTTGTTATGTTCCTTCTTATGAACATGGACATAAGATTCATTTATTTTAATTGGTCTATGTATACCCTTTCTATGTTGTTTACTAGCTTTCTTTCCATCTCCTTGATTGCTTACAAAATAAATGGAATGAGTTCTTTAATTTTTAAGTCTCATTTCCTCCTAAATAGTCATATTGTGCAATTAATGCACATTCCATTTGTCTTTTATAGTATTATAGTTCATTTGGAAAGGACTATACTAAGGAGGTAACTAGTTAATAATAAATTGCACAAGAAAATTCTCATCCATATTCATTCACAATGACTTAAGTCTAGCTGCAATATTTTTCATTTCAATGACATGCTCATGCATGCTATTTGAAACATCAAGCTTCATGGTGATTAAAGTACCCATTAATATCATAACAAGTGACTTATTAGCAGTTCAAGAATGCTCTTTCATAAATTTTATAAATTCCTTAACACTTTCAGTTTTGGGAACAATAGACTTGATGTTATTAGCTATGCTCATTTACATAAACATTAAGCTTCGTTTATTTAATTTTTCCAGAGCTTTATGGAAAGATTTTTCTTTAGCCCTACTAGTGTCAGTAATAGCAGCGAGTTCCTGAACTTGAAGTGCCAAATCAAGATCCAAAACACCAAGGTGAATTTGGACTTGTTCACACCAATTAGAGAAGTTAAGGCCATTGAATATTGGAATAGATGAAACATACAAATTAAGAGAAATAAAAACATACATTGTAAAAATTTATAAAAATATTAAACCAAAAGTTAAATATATTACACCGATCCAGAAAAATTATTCACTTATACAATAAATGTATATTGATGATCTCATTTGGGTGATGCAACAATATATAAGAATAATCATAATGATGCTAATAAAATTTAACTTGATTTTCTAATTATATATGCTCTAATTAGATGCATTTATTATCTTTGGATATATAAATATAATTAATAGCACATATTAATTACCAACAATTATGTTCATTAATCATAAGAACAATTAATCAACTTTTAAGTGATCCTAAAATATCTTATAACAATAAACTTTAATTTACTCGTAAATAAACAATTATCATGACATTTATAAGAGCTTATAACAATGAATTTTAATTTTAATTATTTTAATATTCTATGAAACCATTTAAGAACTTGTTATTTTATTTA
>Ga0325414_1004976_pt1 | contig 13972 bp, 3 predicted proteins | sample PopdelMetagenome_8_FD_206183 | JGI IMG/M metagenome (GOLD analysis project Ga0325414, IMG submission 206183) | Populus deltoides microbial communities from Bellville, Georgia, United States - Leaf-PdKOR-R3 | ecosystem: Host-associated > Plants > Phyllosphere > Phylloplane/Leaf | place: USA...
ACTTCTTCTGTGTTCTTCGTCCTTCTTTCTCCTTTTTTTCCTTTTTCCCCTCTTCCTCTTTTACTGTTCTCTCTTAAAGAATTATGCTCTTCTCTTCTTCTTTTTTAACTTTCTATTTATATTCATCAAACATATGAAAATACCCAAAATAGCCCTCAATCATTTATACCCTTAACTACCCATCAAAGGGTATAAATACATTTTTCAGTGTCTTTGGCAGCGTTTCATGAATTGGTTGGGTATTGGTTGGTACATGTCGGAGTCTGTTGATCAAGTTGTTTTGCAATAGAGCGATCTAGTAAAAGGTAGATTCCAGCGACAAGCACTTGTTATGTTGTCTTATGGGATTTTATGGAACATTTGGAATGCAAGAAACAAACTGATTTTTAAGGATATTATGCAAGTTTAGAATACAATGTTTGAGCATATTCTTCATCGTTTGTCTCTTTGGTTGAAGGTTATGGATGCAAATTTATCATATACTAGGAATGATCTATTTAGAAGTTCGGATGGCGTTTTGAAGTGGACAAATAAGTGATGACCCAATATTTTTACATTTCAATTTTTTTTGTGTATATTTTTTGCATTCTTCTTTTATCTTTGTAAATCAATGCTTTTACTAGTATTTTTCATAATTTTATTGTAACCGGGATACCATTGTCTCAATGATAGACAGATCTTTGAAATAAAACACCTTAACTATTAAAAAAATATATATACTTTTTCCAAACCAAAAGTTTCAGCATATTACAACTTCACTCTGTTTCATCCATGCTTGGTTATATTTCTCTTGAAAAACTTTAAGCCACGACAAGGTGAATAACTTAACTTCGATTCATGCACCTATTTTGCTTTGTTTTTGCTTCAAGAAGGCTGAAAATTATAAGTAAAATATAGATGAGAAAGATATTAGTCAAACAAAATAGATGTGTTATGTTAGATTCCGTCAAAGAATATCTTCAAGTTTTTATCCAATTTCCGTCATTTTCTCTTATTAATTGAATAATGTTGTATAATTAGAAAGGAAGACTTAAAAAACTACTTAATATAAGTAAATATTCAATTACATTTTTTTGTTAAGGATCAACCCAATGCACTAAGCCTAAGTGGAGTGTGCTTGGGAAAGCCTTTTCAATATACCCTTTTCTACTATGCTTTGAGTTGCTTCCAATAATGAGAAGACTTTTTCTTAGTCTATTTATATTGAATACATAAATATATAGCAAGGATTTGCTTGGTGCTCACTCTAGCTCCTAACTTATTTAGACATTAGTATATCAAATAATTAACTTGAACATTATAGTTCCATTTTGGTCAATTTCATTCGTAATGACTTAATTTTGAGCCCGATCGAATCCATTACTCCCTTCGCCTTCTTCAATCTTAAACTCCACTTGACCGGTGTCCAAGTGAAAGCTCATCTGATCATTGCCTTATTGCTAGGATGTTCAAGTGATTGAATCTAAATGCAGTAGTCTATTAGGCCTTTTTGACCCACATTTACATGAACTTGGTTGTAAGTTTATTTTTCCATGCAAAAACATGATGGGAATTTTTATTTTTTTTTATAAGGAAAAATTTATTGGCCATGACTAAACATTCTTGTTACACCAAGTCTTACATAAATCTTAAATTAAGGATAAGGATATTGTAAGAAAATTGCTTAGAATATAGTTCGGAATTTGGATCAATTGATTCATGACAGGTTTTCTATTATATCATCAATAAAACGACCCAAAGAAGAATGCGAAGATCCACCAGGCATCAACGTTTTTTCACTTATTCTGCTCATCTCCTTTACCTTCTTTCTTATTTCTTTATCTTCCTCCATAAGATGTTTTATTGCTTTCATTATATCATCAGCATTTACAATGATTTCATCATCTCCTTGAAGATTCATCGTATAATCCATCTTAATTTCCACCCCTAACCCCAACTCAATCACCATATAAAAGGCATTAAATTGTTGCTCAGCATACAATGGCCAAGTGGCAATTGGAACACCAAACCATACGCTCTCTAGGATAGAATTCCATCCACAATGTGATGCAAATCCTCCCACGGCTTGATGGGCCAAAATATCCACTTGTGGAGCCCATCCAATCACCTTCCCGATCTTAGCTGTTCGATCTAAAAACCCTTCTGGTAAAACTTCTTGAAGATTCTCATAATCACTCGGAGATTTCAATTTACCACTCGGTGAAGGTTTACGTAGGGACCATAAGAATCGATGTCCACTACGTTCTAGTGCACAAGCGATCTCTTTCACCTGTTCTGACCTAAAACTTCCTAGACTCCCAAAGCACAAAAACAGAACCGATGATGGAGCCTGATCATCAAGCCATTCCATGATGTCCCTATAATTCTTGCTCCCATCTGATCCTGCATCACGATCATCTCCTTCATGTTTAACAATTGGTCCCACTGCATACACTGGTGGGGTCTTGCCATTGGAAAGACTGTTAACAGCATGCGGTTCAAGCTCTAAAAATGTATTTATCAAAATACCTTTGGCTTCCGTCAATCCTCCTGCAATCTCGAGAACAATAGGGAGCGTCTCTTTCACGAGTGACGATAAAGGCAAGCATTTAACAGGAAATGAGTTCGCCAAGCTCGGAATTTCCAACTCAGCATCCGAGTTTCCGAGCTCAGTGAGGTCCACTCCCTGCTCATCATGAAGATCCTTAAGATGTAACACGCAACCAAGATAAGCAGCGTCTGAGGCACATAAAGCGTACCATGGAACATCAAATTCATTAGCCAGATCTTTCAGTCCTGTAGCATAAGCATCAAAAATAAACCCGGCAAATTGAGGAGAGTCAGGGCTCAACTCGGACTGAGTTTTGATCTTGGAAACATATTCTCTGAAAAGGGGTTTTTGGCCTTCATACACAGAAGTTATAAACTGTTTAGGGGGTTTAGTATCTGATGACTCAGCACTGGGCAAGATAATGACTCGCAGACGATCAGGGAGTGTTGATGCAGCAAGTGACTCGTTGTATTTGGTAGCGACAGGGTTACGAGATGGATATATGAAGATAGTTGTGGAAAGGCGATCATCACGCTGAACAAGAAGCTTAGCTATCTCTACTGCTGAAACAATATGGCCCCTGGCAGGTATTGGGATTAACACCAACTCTGCTTTCTTCATTTCTTTGCTAGATGTTTTTGCTCTAAGGATTTCTTACAGAGAACAAATGTGTGGTTTGCTGATCAGTATTTTGAGGAACCGGTCCTGATCTTGTCGGAAATATAAATATCGATGGCCTAGAATTAGAGTGATGTCATGGCTTTGCCGGCAGTGAACCATATTCATTATTGATAGAAAAGGGCTCCTGTCGTTAGTCCAAAGGAACAGCAGTGTACTTGCAACTTTTGTCACATTTTTTTAATATAAATACTCTCCCACACTGTAGAACCCCAACCTTGTCTTGTAACCATGCTTTAATCCTATAGGTTTTGTTAAGATATTTGTTTCCAGTTTTGTTAGATTTATTGAGCCTCCATTGGCTGAGACCTAATAAACTGCACAAGGAAAACATAAAAAAAAAATTGGGAATTTAAAAACTTTTGGGAAATGAAATTACGACTTGTAATTTTGAAATATTATGTATGTAAATTATTTTTTTCTTGAGAAGTAATTTCATATTATGAATTCTTATTATTTACAACTTTTCATACAATTCAAATCATAAAGAAATGATAACGGTCATTTCTTCAAAGCATAAAGCATAAAGAAATGATAACGGTCATTGGTGAATAATTTTCTCTTTTTTTTTAAAGCATAAAGAAAATTTTTTTTTTTAAATCTTGTATTATGCCTCACCCTTCACTTAAATTTTAAAATTTTATTGGTGGCTATTTTTTTAAAATTTAAAATTTTAAAATTTAAAATGATAACGGTCATTTTTTCAAAGCATGAAAGTTTTTTAAAAAAATTTGAAAATCTAAATTTAAAATATTGGCGGTTTTTTTCAAAGTTTGAATTTGAATTTATTTTTAAAAAATTAAATTTTTAATAGTAACATATAAAACTGAAAATTAAAAATATTCATATAAATAAATTTTAAGTTTAATTTTAAATTATATCTTTTAACTTTCATATTACTTCATTAAATAAATTTTAAGTTTAATTTTAAATTATATCTTTTAACTTTCATATTACTTCATTAATTTTATATTATTTTTACAAATTACTTGTCGCACATCCCCCGCGCTGCGTCCGATTCATGGCGATTTTTTTTCGTTTGTTTTTGCTTGATTGGTTCTTTGGAGTCGTCATCTAGTATTTTGGTCATTAGGAACCCTAACTAGTCTTTTAGAGATTCTAAGGTAAGGAACTGGTTGAGTAAAGGGAAAGTATTAGCACCCCTAATACACTCTACCTAAGGTAAGCTGCTTGGTGTTTGGTTCGCTCTATAATTGCTATGGTATTTGGTGTTTTCTAATTCTATCAGTTTTTCTAAGTTTGATTCAAACTAAATTTATTAAGATAGAAATCCTAGGAGAGTCCATGTGCTTTAAAAGCTCATTTTTCCCTTTAGTATTTCAAGAGTTTGGGACTCGTAAATCGCAAGGAAGAGGGACAAAAATTTAGAAATCTAGGGCGCTTTTAAAAAAAACCTATTTTTTTTAGTGTTTTATACTCTCACGGCTCGTAAACCGTGAAGTAAAATTTTTTGAAATGTCCTCGATTATAATCAAGGTTTCCTTCAAGGATGTGTGCGGATTTATTATTCCCAATAATATTTTGGATATTCATCCTTTAAGGATTTCTTTATCCAAACATTAGCGGTGAATAATAGATGAATTCCCCCCAAAATAAGATTTTTATATTTTTTGGAATATTGGTCAATACCCTTTGGAGTTTTATAAACATGTTGTAAAATTCAGAAATGCAAGAAAATAATTTTTTGTTGTGTTTAAGAAATCTATGCGAAAACACATTTTTCGAAACTTCAAATATTTTTTATATATATAAAAAAAGAGAATTCAAAACATGTTAGAGTATTGGCCATATGCAACACTCAAGAAAACAAATTTTGATATATATATATATATATGTGTGTGTGTGTGTGTGTGTGTGTGTGTGTTTGCCGCAGTTGCGTCGAAAAACCGAGTATTCTAAATACGAGAGTGGTATATATTTTTTTAACATAAAGAAAAATTCGGGGGCGCAGCATTTATAATTCGAAGAAGGCTGGTGAATATTGTTCGAGTGTTAATTCACTTGAAAACTCAAAACAAAAAAAAATGCATGCTGCGGGATGAAAGGAAAAACAGACCTGGGAATGGAAGAGAAGAAGCTGCAGCGACGTTGTTTGTTTGTTTTAAATATTTTCCTGCAGATCCTTTTGCAGCTAATAATAACCAGAGACCGAAAGACTCACTTGTGCCTCCATAGCTACTGGTAGATGACGGGAGAAACAAGGATGCTGAAGCTGATGTGCTGGTGAATTGAACATTCTTCTTCTTTTGCTTTTATTGGTTTCCCTGTCGCCTGCCTCTCCTTTCTCCTCTCTTTTGTTTCTTTCACAGTGACGAAAGGATGTATGGGAACCAAAGGCTCTATGGATCAAAGAACGAAACCCCTCTGTTCCCCTGTTACCTGCGTTTTTACTAACTCCCTGCCTCTCGTGTTTTTCTTTTTTCTTTTGTTGTGTTCGTTTTTCTTTCTTTTCTCTCCGTTTTTTCTCTTATTTTTCTGCTCTCCTTTGCTGCTCTTTTTCCTCTATTCTCTCCTCTCTTTTCTTATTTTCTGCTCTCTTTTTCCTGCTCCTGTTAGGTCATTAGAAGGGCTTATATATAGTCTAAATATATCTCTATTTAGAAAGGATTCAATACATTAATCCTGGGACGCAAATCCCTACTGATTTGCAGTAAAAAAACGCAAAAAGAAAACTGCAATATTCTGATTTTGTGTTGGTGCTTTACGTCTGATTTCTTTCCAGTTTTAGAGGAGGGTGTGGCTCTTTTCTTTCCTTCCATAGGGCCAGCTACTCCCTTTGAAATGAGGCAAGAAAAAACGTGGTTGCAGCTCCAAAAATCAGGCATGATGATAAAGGAAAAACAACAGGAATTTACAGCAAAAAAAGGAAAGAAATCAGATGGAGGGTGCAGCTGCAAAGTCTCATTTTCCTTATTCAGTGTGGAAAAAATCCTGTCATTTATGATGATCCAACCCCCCTCTCCGGTTTTCAATATCCTTTTTCAATTCAATCCCTCATTTTAACCTTTTTTGATTCAGTCCTTGGTCCAAAAAAATCCTTCGAATCAGTCCCGCAAACTTGGGGCTATATCCATCCTGCGGCTAAATTTTCTGCCTTCATGTTAGATATTCAAATGGGAATACCTTGAGCTTCTGATATCTAAATCAAGTGATTCAAAAGCCCAAATTCATCTACGCATCTAGGACTACAACTTTGATGAAGGAGTCGAAGTGAGACAAAATCTTTTTACAGAACAGAATCTAGCAGTAATTTGGTTGGTCAAAAGGAATCTCTGGGTCTAACTCAAAAACTGACGAATGCCGAGAATCCTGATATGACTGACAGTATGAACTAAGAACAAAAATCACAAAAACTAGGCCAAAAATAGAGTTTTTTTAGTGCAGACTGGGGTCAATATCCTTATCGCGGCAGAATTCTCTGCCTTTACGTTAGATATTAAAACGGGAATATCTTGAGCTTCTGATATCGAAATCAAACGATTCAAAAGCCCAAATTATCTACACGTCTAGGACTACAACTTTGATGAAGGAGTCGAAGTGAGATAAAATCGTTTTAGAGAACAGAATCTGGCAGTAATCTAGTTGGTCAACAAGGTTCTTCATCTGACAATGCTGAGCATCCAAATCTGACTGAGAATCTGCCCTAAGAACAATGATCTCTAGGACCCAATAAAGGTGTAGGTCAATTTTTCAACATGTCACGAGTGAAAGAATATAGCTAAGATAATCAGATATCGTACGAAACCAAATTAGAATCAGAGCCTAATTTGGAACAAAAAATTACATAGCAGCAGAACCATTTTTTAGTGTAAATTCTAAGGGATTTATTCAACCTTAAAGGCCAGATAAAAAAAAGGAACAAATTTAGCATTATGAAGACTCCTGATTTATCTAAGAAAAACCTGACAATTTTGGCAGCAAAGGGGAAGGATAAAGAGAGCATAAAACAGCTTAAACAGGGTTCAGAAAAAAAATATTTCTTTCTCCTCCACTTTTGTCAATTTTCTAGCAAACATGAGCTACACTCCTACACTCGGTTCAAAACAGGTATACACCATCTCCAATACGTGGGGTCCAAAATTGAGTAACAACATTACTCATATTAATTATATAATTAATAACATCATAATTATATTATATATAAAATATCTAAATTAGTTATATAATTATATTAAAATTAATTTAACATGAAATATATTAAAATATAATTAGTTTTTCTAAATAGTTTTTTACCATTGGAATATACATAATTAAAAAAAAATTATATTTAAAAAGTTATTTTATCGATTTATCTTTTTAATTTAACATTTTACATTGAAGATGCTCGTAGTTTCAAGTCAGGTTAAAAGTAGCCCATCAAATTGGCTGGCATTTTTAGATTCAAGTGAGAAGTAGTCGAAGATAATTTACTTTTAATCTCTATACATAGAGGCAATATATGTAATCTTGAGCTTGTGTTATATATGCCAGAGAAGGTGCGCTCCTGAAATAATTCAACAGCGGTAGATATCCAATCCAACAATTACGCTCTTTCTTTCCAGTTTCTCTAGTCTTGCTTCCTTGTCAACTTCTGATCCATCAATCACGGTGGTCCACGAGGAAGATTGCCGTAATATTCTCAGCTTTTAATATATTATCAGAGCTCACAATTATTTCAGTATAGAGATTCACCGAGTGAATACAAATTAATTATTCTTATTAAAATAATTGCGTTATTTTTTAAAAAATATAGACCTCATCGTGGATGTTTAGCCAGGTTAAACTGCCAGAATTAGGCTCTAAATCATGTAGATCATCGACTCATCGGGATAGACTAAGTTCAATGACTATGCATACAAACCCTACCAATAATACATTTTAATTTCCACAATCAACTCTAATTCAATCACCATCTGGAAAACCAACTTTAATAAAGCATCAAACTGTTGCTCGTCGGGTAAAGACCAGTGGCAACTGGAAAACCAAATCTTACTCTCCGGTGTAGAATTTTACTCACAGTGTGACGCGAACCCTTCCACAGCTGGATGTTTCGTGACATGATGATTAGATCTAGCTATAGGCGCATATACAAAACAAAACAAAATGGTCTCCATCCTAATTCCTAACACATCAAGATTGAGAATTTTTAAAAGAAAATCACCACATTAAAAAAAAAAATTAAAAATTAGCATTGGTGATTTTTTTTTTTGGAAAATAGTATATTTCAGTAAAAACCACAGTTTTCAAGCATGGTATTTTCAAATGCCCTACTTAAAAACTATGCTTTTAGTAAATTATATTATTTTTAAAATATTTTTATTTTATTGCTAATGCTAGTTTGAAAAAAAAAAATCAAGCCACGCAAGAAAGAAAAAAACACCAAGATGTATATGCTTTGATAAAAGAGAACTTTTACAAGAATCTTATACTTGGAATTTGAGTATTTTTTTTTATGTTGATATACAATCTATTTATTTTTATGTTTCTAGTTTATTTAGATATATTGATATTAAAAATATTTTTTAAAAAATAAAAATATATATTATTTTAATATATTTTTAAATAAAAAAATAATTTAAAAAATAATCAGTCCTCCATTTTCAAACCCGAATAATCAGTTATCTATAGTATTAATTAATACATGCATATCCACTACAAATTTATTATCTAGTCTCACGTGATTGCTTTTTTCGAGTGATTGGAGCTAACACTATAATAATTTACTTAAAAAAAACAGGGGAAACAAATTGGTCTTTTTTCTTTCAAAAATCGTCTTTAATGTTAAAAATACCACTTAATTCATCCGTTTTTTCGGTCTCAAAATAGTTGTAGTTTTTTCTTAGTTGTAAAACTTTATTTGGGGTTAGTTCTAATTTTTATTTTTTAAAAAAATAAAATAATATTATTTTAATAAATTTTTTATAAAAAAAAATTGAATGGGCTAAGGTTTGGGATTTGACCGGTCTCCTCTACTGCATCAACGGATAATAGTAAATCCGCGACTTGATTAGGCACGACTGGGTTTGTCTAGGGAACCCAGTCTAACCCCTTCACACACGTTACATAAGAAAATGAATGTTGATTTTGCTGCAAAAGGACAAAAATGTCACATATCAACTTAGCAATAGTCAAGCACCAAGTTGTCTCCAGTTAGAAACCTTCAAGTTATGCCCATCAAGCATAAGTCAAAAGCAACGAAAATAATGAATAAAGGAAGAAATCAATTGATGATAATAACCTCATGAACGGTGTAATCTTGCATCCTGGATTTTAACAGCTTATTTTTAATATTTATATTATATAACCTCATTTAATTCATTAAAATTAAATAATATAAATATTATATATGATAATAAATCAAAAACCTCATAAATTGATATCACATATCATGTGCAGGTTTAAATTTTTAAAGCTCGTTTAACCTGACACAACTTATATTACTCAATATAAATAACTTGAATTATTATTATAAATAATATTATCCTTTCTCTCTCTTTTCATTTCTTTATTTTATCGCTCTCACACTCATAATTATTTCTTATTCTTTTTCACTTCTCTTTATTTCTTGCTTTTACATAAATTATAGTTGTTCTTTTTAAAGTTTGATATGATTAAGTGACAATACATTTTACAATTAAATTTTTTGATATTTAGTAACCAAGAGACCATGAAAAAACAAATAAAAATTTCAAGAATTCATATTAAACTTTTAGTTACTTGGTCAAATCACAACCCTCAAAGCATTTTAAAGCCTCTTCCTATTAGTTTATTTTTATATGATATTATTCCCTTACTTATTAATAAATTGTTGATTATTATTTTTGTTTTATTTTGTTTTTATTTGAAAAATATAATAGTTTTATGTTGTCCCTATTATATTTATTTTAGATGTTTTATTTAGTTTCAATAGTTGTAACCTAATATGTTTTTAAAGATCGTCGACGAATAAGCGAATTAATATAATTAACTTGTGAATATCTATAATATTTATAAAAATTTTAGCCCAACCTGATATATTCAATTCGCTCAGATATAATAAAAAAAATTGAGTAAATCAGTTTATATTTTATAAAATATTAAAAATTAAATTAGATATAATTATCAATCAAAACCTGATCTACTATATCCAATTTGCTCAAACATAATTACTCGAGTTGCGGGTTTGGAAGGTTAATTCAACATTGAGTCCATCATGATTGATTAAGAATTGAACTTCATAATTTCTTCTGATTTGCTCTTTAAAGGGTTATCTTAGTCTTATAACTAAAGTTGTGGAATTGGCAAGTTAATTCATGTTAAATCCAATTGTTTTTTTTTCTTTTTTTTATATGAGGTTATATCAGTCTCATGATATAAACACTAGATAGAATTTAGAAATTAAAAAAAAAACTTAATTGGAAAATAAAATTTAATTAATAATAATAAAACAAATGAGTAACAACATTTTTATGAACGTTGAAGTTAATATATACAGACAGACTCTACGTGTTGGTCTTAGAACTATATATATGATTAAATGAATAATATCAATACGAAAAATCCTATAAATACACCTTCAAGTTTTTTAAAAAAGAAAAAAAGAAAGGCAACAAGAGGAAAGGAGAAAAAGAAAAGAAAAGATAAAAAAAGGGATAAATATCAATTAAAAAAACACAAGTGTAGAGGTTCAAGAGTCTAAATAAAAGATTTCTTAGCTTTACAAGTTTAGAAAAGGCAAAATTTCCAAAGAAAACCAAGAGAGAAGTTATTCTAAGTATACTTTTCTGATATAAAAATAGATCCTTTGTGGACTGATCTTGATGTTTTTTTATTTATTTTTATTTTATATTTATGTTTATAAGCATAAAAAAAATTTGAACGCTCAACAAGTAATATTGTATTCACCTCTTTGTTGCTGTGTTTTTATTTAATGATATTTGTTTTGACCCTCTTTTTTATGTTTTTGATACATTAAAGTTGTTATTTAAATTTATTTTTGATATATAATGTTGTTTTAGCTTTTGTTTTACTTAAGCTATGCATGTTAAAGTATGAGTGTTTTACCTTAAATTTATTAGGTTTGTTCGTGCATAAAATAGGTTCAGAAAATCAATTTTGAATCCATATTGTGTGAACATATAATCTGTTTTAAGTTTGTGTTGTTTTGGATTTGATACCTCTTACTTGGTTTTAATGTTTTAATTTTTTTTTGTTAGTTTTTTTATTCAAACATATTTGTGTATGATATTGTGACTTGCTACAATAATAATAATAATAATAATAATAATAATAATAAAGCATGTTTAAAAATCCAAAAATACCCATTTCTAGGCTTGGCAATGGCTATAATTTTTGTTTTTTTGTTTTGTTTTGACAATGTGCTTCATATTCTTAGAAAAAACATTGTCTTAGCCTCTAGACAGTGATCAATTTTGGTCCATTTACTTGTACATACACCTTCTTTATGCATAATTAACCAATAATCTAGTGTTTATTCGCATCAATAACATGTTTAAATGGTTTTTAATTAGTTTTGAACCAAAACCCATTTTGATTAAATCATTATGATTACTTAATAATTGAAATGAATAGACACTAGATTATTGATCCTTGTATGACTTCGTTGTGGCCCAATCTAGTTTGATTTGGAACCCACATTGCTAGGTTCATTTTGGATATTCATGGTGTTCTTTATTTTTTTTTGTTTGATCCATTTTGTTCAAGATTTTTTGAATTTTTATGTTTTTTAGGTGTTTCATCTTTTTTTTTGCTTTCATTTTGTTTTTGATTGTTTTTCAAGTCAAACCATAATTTTGATTTGGTTTATGATTGAATAAAAAATTTCGGGTCAACTCGATAAAAAAAATTGGGTCAAAAGGTTTGATACCGTATTTGACTTGCCATAATTTTTGTTAAAGGATTTTTTAGTTTAAGAGTGTGTTTGACAAACACCCTTTAAGCCTATTTTTGATAGTTTTATTATGAAAAACAAAATGAATTTTTACCAAACAAGGCCTTAAAAATATAAAATAAAAAATAAAAAAACTTTTCTTGCATATGGCTAAAAATCCTAAAGTTATTTAAGCATCTTTTTTTAAAAAAATCTAAAATATGTTGACATGTTTTTCTTAAAAAAAAATATTGTATGGATTTTACAACAAGTTTGTAAATTTCCAAAAAACTTTGGCCTACATTTCAAAAATATTATTTTTTTTATTTTGTTTCTTTTAATACACGAGATTATAAACTTATGCATAAGATATATTCTTGATATTAAATAAAAAGAAAAATAAATTTTGTTGGCATTAGAATGGTTAAGTTTTTAATTTTATAAGATAAGGATCTCCTCACTTAGGAGGACTTTTCTTAAATCTTAGACGGACTAACGGTTAGAAATCATAATTTTTTCTTAGTTTATATGAGATAAATAAACAATGCAGCTTACTTCAGGTAAGATTTATTAGTGGTGTTAATATCTTCCTGTTACGTAATCAGTCCAATTTACTAGACTCTAAGACCAGTTAAGGTTCCTAATAACCAAAATACTAGATGACAACTCTCATTTTTTTTTCTACTTATAAAGGACAAGAATTCCTTATTTTTTCCACCCACATCATTCTTAGCTATCCCGATCTGGGAGGATGATCGTCACAACACCATACACATGCGATAGTATCAATGAGTGATATGTATATCTTACACATCATTAATACACCTAGAAGTGTCGACAGTTAACCATAACATTTTATGTTAATGATTATAAAAAAAAGCAAATGAAGGCCCTAAGCCCAAGGCCTAGAAAGATTGTTAGCTGTATATCCATTTGGGCTTGGAATGATACTGAGCCTAGAGATATTAGATCTAATTACTTGCCAAACTCATGTGTCTTTGGGATTAGCGTGTAATTAAACCCAAAGATATTAGGTCTAGCAGCTCGTCAGACCCACATATTTTTGGGCTCAATGCGTAACTAAGCTCAAGTATGTTGGATATGACAGCTCACCAAACTCACGTGTATGTGAGCTCGACCCGTAACTAAGCCTAAAAACATTGGGTCTAGTATCTTTTCAAATTTATGTGTACTTGAACTTAACAAATAGCTGAGCCCAAGCAACCGAGTCCTAGAATATTTATTATGATAATTGACTAAAGTTATATATATCAAAGCTCAATGGATGATTAAATCCAAGAATATTAAGTTATCACAGCCCTTTTAAACATTGAATCAGGCCAAAACAACACCTGAGCACACACATATATTAGAGAAAAATATTAAAAAAAACAAACTGTTCTTCAGTGATTGGTTGAGAAAATCACTGGGGACTGCTAGTGTTTTTTTTTTTTTTAGAAAGGACAAGAGATATCGAGAGTCACAGTTAAAGAAAACAGTAATCAACCATCAATATCATTCTTACTACATAAATTGTTACAAATAAATCTCAAACCGATACAATCTTATTCTTAAAAAAAAATATATGGCAAACCATTCCTTTTTTCTTTTTATGAAAAATTGCTTAGATTTTGGAACAATTGATTTAAGATATGTTGTCTATCATGTCATCAATTAGACGACCCAACGAAGAGAATGAAGATCCACCATCCTTCAAGCTTTTCTCACCTATTCTGCTCATCTCTTTTACCTTCTTTCTCACTTCGCTATCCTCCTCCATGACATGTTTTATTGCTTTCACTATATCATCACAGCTCACAATTATCTCATTATCACCAAGAAAATCCCTCCTGTAATCCATTTTAATTTCCACAGCTAATCCTAAGTCAATCACC
>Ga0325414_1004977_pt1 | contig 13970 bp, 12 predicted proteins | sample PopdelMetagenome_8_FD_206183 | JGI IMG/M metagenome (GOLD analysis project Ga0325414, IMG submission 206183) | Populus deltoides microbial communities from Bellville, Georgia, United States - Leaf-PdKOR-R3 | ecosystem: Host-associated > Plants > Phyllosphere > Phylloplane/Leaf | place: USA...
TTGTTGTATTGGCATAATTATTGAATTGTAATTGTTAATGTTGAATTTACCTTAGTATTAGTAATTGAATATTTTGGAATAATTGTTAATTTTACTCTATTATTGCATGATTTATGTTTAATTTTTTTCATTAATTTTAATTGTTAGTCTACAGTTTTTTTTATTTATTGAATATATTTTATTGTTATATTGGCATAATTATTATTAGTTAATTTGTAGAATATTTATTGTTAATGTTGAATTTACCATAGAATTAGTAATTGAATATGTTGGAATAATTATTAATTTTACTCTATTATTGCATGATTTGTGTTTAATTTTTTCCATTTATTTTGATTGTTATTCTAGAGTTTTTTTTGTTAATTTATTGTTTTGTTGTATTGGCATAATTATTGAATTGTAATTGTTAATGTTGAATTTACCTTAGTATTAGTAATTGAATATTTTGTAATAATTGTTAATTTTACTCTATTATTGCATGATTTATGTTTAATTTTTTTCATTAATTTTAATTGTTAGTCTAAGTTTTTTTTTAATTTATTGAATATATTTTATTGTTGTATTGGCATAATTATTATTAGTTAATTTGTAGAATATTTATTGTTAATGTTGAATTTACCATAGAATTAGTAATTGAATATGTTGGAATAATTATTAATTTTACTCTATTATTGCATGATTTATGTTTAATTTTTTCCATTTATTTTGATTGTTATTCTAGAGTTTTTTTTAATTTATTGTTTTGTTGTATTGGCATAATTATTGAATAATTTGTTGAATTGTAATTCTTAATGTTGAATTTACCTTAGGTTTAGTAATTAAATATGTTGGAATAATTAGTATAGATTGGGTCAATTGGTTGTGGCTTTTGTTAATATGTGCAGGTTTCTGGATTTGGGTAGTATCTAGTATAGGGGAGGTGCTGTTGAATTTTTTTTTAACATTTGAATTTAATTATATAATTATTTGTATAAAATTGTGTACAAGCGTAGAATGAAAACCAGAGCTGGTCGCTCACGTACGGTCGCAGCTAGTTCGTCTAGCAGCGATGATGATTTTTTCTTAGGTGCCTCTCAAAAAAAGGCACCTACACCACCTGCATCGTCAACCGATGCTGCCTCTTCCAGCGCTACTTCACAGCGCAGAGGCGGGGTGCCTTCGCAGCGAAATCAATTTTCCCGCATGTACGAGGCATAGTGGAAGGACGACCTTTCAATGTAAGTTTGTTAAGGTTTTAATTTTTTTTTTAAATTACAACATAATTTATGAAGTAATTACTATTTAATTTATTTTATTTCTTTTCAGGTTCACAAACATTGAGGCCGCCCGAGTAATATCATCGGCGTTTAAATCGTCGATGGAGATTCTATTGTTTCAATGGAGTCAGATATCCAAGCATCCTGAATGGATGCCTCAAATCAATGCATGGTTTGACAGATTTCAGGTTGGTGTTAATTTATAATTTTCAGCTTATTTCTAATACATTATTAATATAATTGTAAATAAATTATTATTTTTATTTAAACTTGTTTATTTATACACAACACAAATTCTGCTGGGACAGTGAGCATAACACTGTTGTGAGGAGGGTGTGGGAAAATTACACGGCAACTAAGTAAGATCGAAAACAATACAAGATTTTTTTTAGACAAAAATTTATGTTTCAAAATGTAATTTTTGGTTGCGTGAAGTAGGTTGCGTGATTTTTGGTATGAAGCACAAAAACGGACAAAAACAACTGCAAGGGATAGGGGTTTCCAAGGCTGGAATGATGTTGCGGTTTGGAGGGATTTCAAACCGATAGACATCCCAGAAGATATATGGCCGCACTATCTTGAGTACGTGACGTTTGAGCGGTTCACACGACACTCACAGTGCGGTGCTGGCAACCGGAATTGGCCAATTCATGGCTCGGTGACAACTCACACTGGCGGCTCCGTTCCATTTGCTACACATGCGAAACGGATGGTAAGATTAATTTAAATGAAATATATCGTTAAATTAAGTTGTTGTTAATATATCTTTTTTCATTATAGACTGCGTCTCTTGGACGTGAGCCGAGCCCGATGGAGCTGTTTGTGGAGACGCACGTGTGGAGTCAAGACCGTCAAAAGAGGGCGCAACAGTTCGTTGATAACTGTGCTCAACATTTCGTGGTATGTTTGTTCAACCATTTTACTTTCTAAGTTATTATGTTTATTGAATTGAATATGATGATTACTTTTTTTAATTTTAGGAGACTTATAATAATCGGTTGAAGGAAGGAGAGATACGGGGACAATATTTTGACCCATCCGGAATTTGATCCGGATTTGTGGATGGAGGTTGGATTGTCAAGTGGACCCGATAAAAATCGGGTTTACGGGCTCTCCAACACTACGACCGACAACTTGCGGTCGACCCGTAGTGTTTCAACCGTTGGGAGCTCTCAATCAATTTCGAGCTCCCAATCTAAGGAGTTCGTGGCCTTGCAGCAACACACGGCTCAGCTCACCGATAAATACGACCACTTATCAGTGGAGTACGCATAATTCAAAGCGTCTCATGCACAACAAAGAGCGGAGTGTGAGCAAATCAAAGCGTCTCAAGCACAAAAAAAAGCGGAGTATGAACAACAAAAAGCAGCTTATGAATAGCTTCGCGAAATGGTCATAAACATGGCAACATATAGTGGAACATGTGCGCCTAATCTTTTTTGGCCGTTTAACCACCAGCCTCCTCCTCCAGGATCTCCTCCTCCTCCTCCAGCTCCACCTTTATATTAATTTTTAATAAACATTATTTACCTTTAAAACTTCATTTAATATTTTTTTTTGAAACATATTCAATTTGTAATGAATATCATTTAACTTTGATTTTTTTTATATTTAATATAAATTTTATTTGCATAATTGGTTTTTATTACCATTAATTTATATAGTTTTATATTATATATTCTATATAATTTTTTAAAAACAAATTTAGAAAAAACTATGACCAAGGGTTTTACTGACGGAATTAATCCGTTGGCATCTGATAGTAGCATTCACCGACAACTTTACCGACGGAATTAATCTGTCGGCATTTGACAGTAGCTGCCACACTTATCGACGAATTTACAAACGAATATATTCGGTCGGTATTTTATATACTCACCGACAGAATAAAAATCCGTTGGTATATTTCAAGCGGGAATCTTTTTTTTTGGCGTGCAAATTCTGTCTGTAAAACTATCGGCAAATGGTTTTTTTGTTTTGCTGACCGATATAGCGACGGAATGGGGAATCACCGATGAAAGTAAAGCCGACGGACGTAATCTGTCGGTGAGGATGTCGGTAAATAAATCACCGACGAACTTCTAATCACACACCGACGGAATATGTCCGTCGGGAAAACTATGAAATCTTGTAGTGAAATAACTAATTATTTTCAAGTCATAAATAACAATGGTTATTTTATTTTAATTATTTTAAATAGTTTATTTTATTAGTTAAAAAAACTCATTAATTTTTTAATCTTGTAATAAAAATAAATAAATATTTACCTTTCAAAACTAATTCATGCATTCTTAGTGAACATAGTTATTTTATTTTAAAAAAATCCACTCTTTATTTTTAATTTTTTTAAATATTGAGTTATTTTTTTCAAGAAAAAAAATTTAATTTATTTAATTTCACTTAATTAGTTTTACAAATGAAATAGGGGTTTAACATTTGAAACCCCAGAACAAAAACTAAGAAATTCAACAACTCATTTTCTCTTCTCTTCACTAAGTAGTCAGCCTTCCCCTAGGAGGATAAAGATTCCTCATCTTGGGCGTGGCTCCTCTTCTCCATCTCTGGCACATTGCCATGTGACTTGCAGGTTTTTGTTTGTGGTTCAAAATAAACCCTCTGAATATTTTTTTATATAAGATCTGGAAAATGTTTGATTTACGTCTCTTGTGTACGAAATTTTAGGGCATCATGGGTGCTTGGAATTTTAGGTAGCTGGGTCTATGATATTTAGACAGGATATTTGTTTTTAGGGCTTTTGTTTTAATGGGCTCTAGAGTTTTTTTTTTAGATAATTAGCTTCTGTTTGGTTTGGTTTTGACCATTTAAAAGATGTAATATATAGAAAAACAATATTCCAAGTCGAAATAAATTATGTGTATTTAAAACTAAAGGGAAACGAATAAGAGTAGTTTGGAAAATATGCACTTCAATGTTTTTTTTTTTTTCCTATAAGGTTATGACAACCCATTAAATAACAATTTTTTTTAAAAAAAATCTAATAATACTAATTAAGAAAATAAAATAAAAATAGAATTCTAGAACACTCATTTTTAAATGACAGTTGGTTAATTAAATAAAATTAATAAATTCTAATAAATCTTACAAAAAAGTACCAATAAGTTCAGCTGTAATAAAGAAAAGACAAATCAATTCTATGTTTTTTTTTTTAAAAAATAAGTTCATCTTTTCAATTATTTTTCTAAAAGAGTTCAATTTCTTTATTACTTATTAAAATGTCCCTTTAAGAATGAAAGTTTTATTTTTTTTTTCCTTTAATAACCTGTTTTTAATCTCAATTTTGTAATGTTCTTTTACAAATTTCTCCAAGAATCCTTCATAAATTTCAAGTGACTTTGTTTAAACCCTCCAAGACTCGGATGAAGATGACAACATCAAGAAATTTGGCCCTACCTCAACTAAAATTCCTGCATTTACAAAACACCACGTTGATGATATTGGCATTATCATTAAACCTTGGTTTGATAGATTGGAAGTAACATGTGGTCCTAGACCCAAGGTTGATACAACTGTGTAAGTGTACCATGGGTACCTGTTTTCTTAAATCTTGGAATTTTGAATATTGATAACAGCCACCTTTGGGAATGACTAAGCATATCTTTATAGAATGGGTTATAAAAAGAATATGGATATGTTGGGCTATAAAGAGAACATGGACATGTTGGGCTGAGATAGAAATGGGCAAGATGGTTGGGCTACAGATAAAAATGAGAATATAGGCCTGATGAGCTGTTATATCAACATGCAAAATGTATAGGCTGTCGCACGTGTGCTGCGTCACGACGATTATCCACTTTACAAGGTTTTGGGTATCAAGAAATGAGGAAGACAAGAAATTCTTGTATTCTATAAGTGTAAAGAGGGAATGGGAGTCACCACCTAATATTTTGGTCACTAGAAATTCTAACTGGTCTCAGAGATCGAGTACGGGGACCGGTTGCGTAAAAGGAAGGTATTAACACCCTAAATACACCCTACCTAAGGTAAGCTGCATTGTTTGATTGTCTGATATAAACTAAGATTTTATTACTTTCTAATTATTAATCTAACTAAGGTAAAAAAAAGTACTCCTTAGTAAGGAAATTCTTATCTTATCGGGTAAAATTTAACCGTTCTAATGTCAACCAAATGAATCACTAATGTTTATTTAATATTAGAAATACATCTTACGTATAAGTTTATAACCCCTGATATTAAAATAAAACAAAGTATTTTTTTGAAAATTTTAAAATATTAGCCAAGTTCTCGTGACTTTAATAAAATGGTTATTAAAGCTAAAAATACGTGCTAAAACATATATATTTTTTTTAATGGAAATGTGATACATAAATTTCTATATTTTAGAGACTTAGTCGTATGCATGCAAACAAAAACATTTATTTTTTTTATTTTTTTGTGTAATTGTTTTGCAATGTTTCATCGAAAACCGGGTATTTTAATATCAGATTTGCATTAACCTGAAAGTATTTTTTTTGGACTGTGCCAGACCCAGCCAAACCATTTTTTGGTCTAGGCCGGTGTTGTCCGTCCTAGTGAACACTGGAGAACGCTCCACTGTTCACATGTAACATGAACAATGGAGAGTGAATTAATTCACTCTCCACTGTTGACTTTGCAAAAATAGTGGAGATGACAAAGAAGAAGAATAAGAAAAAGAAGAAGGACAATGAGAGGGGTGGGGCGGGGGAAGACGAATCAAGTAATGTTTCGTGGTGGTGCTGCTGCTAGTGGCGGCGGCGGCTCTTCTTTTTTTCTCTTCTGTTTCTTTTTTGTTCCTTCTTTCTTCTGTTTTTGTTTTTGTTTCTCTCCTTCCTCTCCTCTCTTCCTTATTTGTTTTCACGTCTAAGATCTGGTGATGGTGCTGGTGGCGCTGGTGGTGAAGTGGCAGTGAAAAAAAAAAAAGATTGTTGCTATTATTTTTCCCATCTATGCAGAAGCACATGTTTCTTCCTTTTCTTCACGGGTGTTGCAGCGAAACCAGAAGGGGGAAGAATATGGTGAGAAGCTGAGGAACTTGTCTCTCTTCTCACCTTATTTCTCTATGTTATCACTGTTTTTCTTCCCTTTTTTTCGTTCTTTTCTCCATTTTTCTTTGTTTCTCTTCCTCTAACTAGTTCTCTCTCTTTCTAGTCTTTGTTTCTCTTCCTCTCTAGTTCTCAAACAATTTTGTCCCCTCTCTATCAATGCCCCCTCTCTAAAATCTCTTTCCCTTTGTTTTTTATCCCCTGGTCTCCTATTTTTTTTTCCCAAAATCTTTCCTTCCCTCAAACCTGTCTCATGTAAAAATATCCCCCCCTCTGTCTAATCGCCCCCTTCTCCAAAACCTCCCTCCTGGTATTTATAAGTGAGGGAGGAGAGGGGGGACCTTATCCCTGCCATAGCGCAGGGTAAGGTGGCTACCCTACCAATGCCTTGGCACAGGGTAAGGCGGTTGTAGGGTTCCCATTCTTCATCATCATGGCGGTAGGTGAAAAGGTGTGGATCGTGTCATGGTTTAGCCAAGTTAGGGGAGAGAGAAGGAGGGGGTGAGCGGGAGAAGAGGATTTAAAAAAGAAATCTTATCTTCCCCTTTTGGATGATCAAAGCGAAGAAGAAGCAAAACAATGTCGTTTAAAACGGCACCAATTCAAGCTCGCCACTTTTTTAAAAATGAACAGTGTACTGAAATAGTGTCATTTTGCATAAAACACGTCGTTTTATTTAACAAAAAATGGCGTCAAAACATGTCAAAGTCCAAATCAGTCAATTTTTTATTTGTTCAATCAAGTCCTTAATATTCAGAAGAAAAATATTAAGCAGTGAGAAGAGAATGTCAGAGCGCCCAGAAAATGACCAAAAATTGGTTGAAGAGGTTAAAAAATACAAAGATCAAAATTTGATAGTATATACTTGATTGATGAGAGCCCTATTGACAAAGAAAATTCAATTTGAGAAAGAAAAGTCCAAAATCAGATTTTTATGGACACAATTAAATTTTATTGAACGTTTTAATTGAATTTATGGAGGGTTGATTGCCAGAAGAATTGATTTTTAAGTCAATTTAGGCTTTAATTGGAAGAAATTAAAATTCTAAGGTCAAATTACAATTTTTAAGTGTTAATTTGGTCAAATCAGGAGCTTAATTGCATAAATATTGAAGACTAGAAGAGTTATACCTAGTAAGCTGGAGATTATTTGATTAGGTATTAATCTTTTCCTATGATAATATCATGGAATGTCTGCGATCTGGGTTCCTTATTTAAGAGAAAATTTATTAAAGAGGCTATTAGAGATTATGGTATTTCTTTTTGTCTCCTTGTTGAAACAAAGGTAACCAATTGCTCTTCTGCTTTAATTAACTTCTTATGGCCTAGGCATTGTATTAGATGGGTTTTAATTAATGATATGAGTAAGTCTGGAGGTATGCTTTTAATGTGGGATGAGAGCATTTTTTTGGCAAAATCTATTAAATTCTCTAAATCTTGGATTTACATTATGAATCGACATATTAAAAATGATGTTGTTTTTGTTGTTATGGGTATTTATGCTCCTTGTTCTGATTCTGGAAGAAGAATTGTTTGGAATGAACTTTCTGAGCTCCACTTTGCTTTTATGGAATATCATTGGTTTCTTTGTGGTGATTGTAATGAAACCCAAAATGCTTTGGATAAGAATAATGGCTTCTATAACAGAAAAAGGTGCTTCTAATTTTCAAGACTTTACTTAGTCTTATGCCTTGATAAAGTACCCCCCATTTAACCATCAGTTCGCATGGTTTAGAGGGAACTCAATAAGTAAACTGGATAAATTATTTGCCTACCCACAATGTATGGATTTATTTCCTAGTTTGAGACTGATTAGACTCAGCAGAGGTATGTTAGATCATTGCCCCTTTCTTATTAGAGAAGACTTAGTGAAATAGGGAAGGAAGCCTTTTAAAAGTCTTGATTGTTAGCTGAAGCACTTGAATTTTCACGTTGTTGTTAGTGATTTTTGGAAAGATATTGAGAGAGATTGTCTAGGTAATTATTAGATTCTCAAAAAGCTGAATGCGTTGAAAGGAAAATTAAAATGCTGGAATAAGTTATCCTTTGGTAATAAAGAACAAGTTGTGAAAGACCTGCATGCTTCAATTAATCACCTTGTGCATAAGGCTGAATCTGTAGGTCTTAGATTTGAGGAGCAAGGTAATCTCAGTACCTTGATTTCTAAGAGGTGGAAGGCTAACAGGAACTTGGAGTCTATCTAGAGACAGAAAGCTCGATTGAACTGGGTAACACTTGGGGATCGCAACACATGTTTCTTCTATATGTCAGCTAGGCTCCATAATAATAAGAATCACATCCAGAAGGTTATGCAGAATGAGATTTGTCTTAAACTCCTAATGAGATTAAGGATAGGGCATTCAAGTTCTTCTCTTAAATATTTATAGGGACCAATACTCACGGACCTTTATTGGGAAGCAATTGATTCAAGAAACTATTTTCAAGACAAGCTGATCATCTTAAACGAGTAGTAACAATTGATGAGCTTCATGATGTCATCTTTAATAATGATGGGATAAAGGCCCCAGGTCCACACGGGTTTAATTTCAAATTTTATAAGAAGAAATGGGGCTTGCTAAAAACTAACTTATTTATGTTTGTCTCAAAATTCTTTTGTACTTGCACACTACCTAAAAGATTAAATACTAGTTATATAACACTAGTTTCAAAGATTGTAAACTACAGAACCTTTAGTGATTATAGACCTATTAGTTTGATTAATAGGATCTATAAGATGATATTGAAGATACTTGCAAATAAAATGAGGGATGTTATAAGCTTGTGTCATTAGCTCCAACCAATCAGCTTTTCTTAAAGGCATGAACATCATGGATACTATTATATGTGCTAATAAGGTAATGGATTCGATGAAGTCCAAAGAAGTGAAGGGTTTTATCTTCAAACTTGACTTTCATAAAGCTTTTGACTCTATTTCGTAGGACTTTCTAGACAACATTTTAAGGTACATGAACTTTGGCTCATCTTGGCAAAAATGGATAAGGGCTTATATCTCTACGGTTTAGATGTTAATCTTAGTTAATGGTTCTCCGTGTCCTGAGTTTGGGGCTTCTTGTGGTATATGATAAGGAGATCTCATATCTCCTTTTCTCACATAATTGCTAAAGGCCTATCAGTCCTATTCAATAGAAGCTTATCGGCTAAGTTTGTTTCTAGTATTAGATTGCATGACTGTACAAGTATTTCACACTTATAATTTACAGATACTTGTTATTCATCCCAAATAGCTTGCAATGCTTGATGAATGTAAAGAGAGTTTTATGTCAATTTAGTAAGTGTTTGTGTTTGCAGGTCAACTTCCACAAAAGTTGCCTAACATTAATTAATTTTGATAAGGACTATGCTGCTGTAATTTTAAACTTCCTAATGTACAAAGGTGAGTCCTTACCTCTGAAATACTTGGGTCTTCCTTTGGGCTCTAATCCTAAACGAATCTCCACATGAAAACTTATATTGTTAACAATTAGAACTCGCTTACAATCCTAGAAGGGTAAGAAGCTATCTCTTGTTAGAAGAGTGTGCTTGATTAAAATTGTTTTATACTCTTTACCTCTATTCTACTTGTCAATTTTATATTTGCCTAAAATGGTTATGAAGCAAATAACTTTGCTATAAGTTAGATTCCTCTAGTCTGGATTGATAGATAGAAGGTGTATGTATCGTCTTACATGAAACTTGGTTATCAAGGAGAAGGATAGAGGAGGGTTGGGAGCGAGTTCAATCATTATGAAAAATACAAACTTGTTATTTAAATGGATTTGGAGATTGGGCTCAAGAAATGATGCTTATTGGAAAAAATTATTGTGGATAAGTATAAACCCCAATTCACTAATGGTATCCCCACATTGAAAAAGAAGTTATCCCCAATTTGATCAGGTATTATCTCTACCACTAACTCCTCAAACCCGACTGCTAATGCTCTAAGGAATTCATGTCATATGAGGCTTGACAATGGCTTTAAAATTAGATTTTAGAAGGACACTTGGATTGGAAGCATGCTGATATCTTTTGTCTTTCCTAAACTGTACAGAATTAGCAATTTCAAGCATGGGCATGTTGTTGATATGGGTTGCTAGGATGTAGACATATGGAGATGGAAATTCATTTGGAGTAGGCCTTTAAGGAAGAGGGAATCCGAGCAACACAATGAGTTATTGTGCATTTTGCACAATACTATTGTCAGCAAAAGCAAGGATGATCAGCTTGTTTGGGCTCTAAATATTAAATGGTTATTCTCAGTTAAAGGTTGCTCCCTCTTATTGGATAGATTTCTTTTTCCTGGTGGTTAGCAATAAAAAACTAATATTTGGCACAACTCCTATAATCCAAAACATGTGTTGTTAACTTTGTTGGCCTTGAATAATGGGTTACCTACAAGGGCTTTCCTTGTTGGTAGGAAAGTTATTCTTCAACATGAAGATATTTGCCTTATTTGTTTGTCTTACTTTGAATCTATCACTCATTTGTTTTTGCATTGCCAAAATTTTTGGTTGCTATGGATTAGCTTTGTGAATTAGCTAGATTTGGCTTGGTGTATACCATACTCTTTATATGATCTTATGCTCATTAGTATGGTCTTGCAAGAGGTAATCGACAAGACTTTAAAAGTGACGTTTAGGGTGGGATATGCTATTTTATTCTCTAGTATATTTGGCAAACTAGGAATAAGATTGTCTTTGAGGGCTATACTCCTAATTAGAATTATGTGTGCCATCTCATTTTTCATCAGGTTGCAAGTTCATTACTAGAAAATCAAAGAATACAAACAAAAACACCGATGAATTGTTTTCGTTAATATTTTACAGTGATATTTACCAACTATATTTTTTCATCTCTAACTCTGTCAGTAAATATCAACAGAAATATATCATCGGTATATACATTATAATGACATGTAAGTTTTTACAGATGTCGTTATTGACATAATTATAGCTGGATTAAAACAGGCAAGCCAAACAGTGATATGTCAGTTATACCGACATGATTGCTAACGGATTGACATACGAAATAATTTCATCGGTAAATTAATTGATAATATTTAATATATGACCCGACACTCAACCCTTTTCTATCATTTTCCTATTTCTCATTCATCCTTAAAAAACCTCTGCAACCAAAAACAGCCCCCTTCCCCCTACATCCTTCCACAACTTTTCCAGTCACAACAACACTTTGTTTAACAACAACCGTGTTCTAATTGAAATTTTATTGTAGATTTTTCATCTTAAGTAAGCAAAGCTACCATTTTTTTAAATTTGAACACATTTTTAAAATGTTAATTTTTTTATTGTATATTTTTATATTGTGTGTGTGTGTGTGTGTATTTTGGGTGTTTACTTGTTTTATTATTTTTTCTCAAACAAACTTGTTGTATGAATTTATACATGTTATGGTTTATTTTAGATTTTATAAAATTGCATCTGTTTGTATATTGTTGAAACTTATGTCGAATTACTGACTTAGGTGTATTGTGATGAAATAAATAATGACTTGTTTTATGGGTTCATTTTATATTTTGTTAATTTTATTGTCGAGTTGTAATTTCCATAAATGTGTACAAATTAATTTGCATCTATGTAGATAATTGATAATGAATTAAGAGAAGTGTTAAAGTAGGTTGAATAATCTTGAGCTAAACCAATCTTTTGAAAGATTCCAACGAACCATTATGGGATAACTGCACAAATCATAGTAAATTATCTACCGTTGCATAGGTGCTTACCATCAAATCGGATTATAAGTTGAGTGAGGTCAGTTATTATAAAATTGTTGAATGGGAAAAAAACATTTTACCTGAAGAGAACAAGCTGAAATAGAACTTTTATGCTGCTAAGTCTATGATGAAACCCCTCAGTCTAGAATACCAGAAAGTTGACATGTGTCCATTCAACTTCTGCATGTTAAACTGCCTTGAAAATATTGAGCTGACCGAGTGTAAGACATGTGGGTATTCTCGTTATAAACCCAGAACTAACAAGGAAAAGACTTTTGTCGCACATAAAAACCTTAAATACTTCTCAATCACACCTAGACTGCAGTCATGTCACCAAAGACTGCTGAGAACATGACATGGAACAAATCACATGATATGGTGGATGGGGTGATGGTGCACCCTTCCAACGGTGAAGCATGGAAACACTTTAAGAGTGTGCATCCTCACTTTTTAGATGAATTAAGTAACCTGTGTCTTAGGTTATGTACAGACAGATTCAATCTATTCGGGTCATTTGCTGCTCCTTACTCTTATTGATCGGTTATACTCACGATTTATAATTTTCCACAAGGGATGTGTATGAATCTGAAGTTCATATTTTTATCTACAGTCATACCCAGTCCTAATAGTCCAGGCTGAAATATAGATATTTGTCTTCGATCGTTGATTGATGAGTTGTCGCAGTTGTGGTCCTTTAGGACTTTGACTTATGATGTATTGATGAAACAAAATTTTCTTACGAAGGCAACTTTGATGTGGACTATCAATGATTTTCCAGCTTATGAGACAGTTTCTAGTTAGAGCACGCATGGAAAACTAGTATATTCATATTGAATGGAAAACACTACAACATTATCCAGTTTTACCGACAGAATCATTCCGTCGGTGAAAGCAATGCAATCCGTCGGTAAAAATAATACCGACGGACTCACCGACGGAACACTTCCATTGGTATAACAGTCGTCAATAAATCCCATTTCCGTCGCTAATTCTGTCGCAAATAAAAAAACCACCCACCGACGGTAATACAGACGGACACGCGCGCGCCAAAAAAAAGTTTCCCGCAGGAACATTACCGACGGAATAAATTCATCGGTAATTACCCTTGAAAGTACCGACGGCATTACCGACGGACAATCCGTCGGTAATTATGGCATGGCTTGTAATTTTGTTGCAACTCTCTGTGTAATACCGACGGATATTATCCGTCAGTAATGCCATCGGTAATGTCAAGGGTACGTACCGACAGATAATTTCTGTCGGGGATGCTGTCGGTAACAATGGCATGGATGGTAATTGTTCGGCAACTCTCTATTAAATACTGATGGATATTATCCGTCAGTATATCCGTCGGTAGATATTTAAAATATATATAAAAAAATAATTTATTAATTGTAAAAAACCTTAATAAACAAATAAAAATGCATTAAACATTAAAAATGTAAAAGTAACAATATTCATTACAAATTTAATGTGTTTAAAAAACAAAATTAAACTAGAATAGCGGCGGAGCTGGAGGAGGAGGCGGAGGAGGAGGAGGCTGGTTGTTCCCGGGACCATACGGCCAAAAAGAAGCTGCACAAGTATTGTCACCCATCTTTGATCTCATCTCCATGACTATTTGACGGAGCTCATCATAATTCGTCGAGAGTTGTTGATATTGTTGTTTCAACGCAATGAACTCCTCAGACTGGGTGTTCGATACTGATGGAGAGCTTCCAACAGTTGAGACACTACGAGTCGAACGCAAGTTGTCAGCCGTAGTGTTGGAGAGCCCGTAGACCCTGTTTTTATCGGGTCCACCAGACGATCCCGCCTCCATCCACAAATCTGGATCGAAATCTGGATGGGTCAACGGATTGTCCCCATATCTCTCCCTCAACCGGCTATTATAGGTCTCCTGAAAATTTCATCGGTAAAAAAATCATCAAATGCAATTCA
>Ga0325414_1004980_pt1 | contig 13967 bp, 7 predicted proteins | sample PopdelMetagenome_8_FD_206183 | JGI IMG/M metagenome (GOLD analysis project Ga0325414, IMG submission 206183) | Populus deltoides microbial communities from Bellville, Georgia, United States - Leaf-PdKOR-R3 | ecosystem: Host-associated > Plants > Phyllosphere > Phylloplane/Leaf | place: USA...
AAAAAAGTTTTTAGAACTTAAGAATTACTCTCTTAAATAATATGGAGATATGTGATTAAGTTTAAAAGGTTATAGATAATTTATTATAAATAAAAAATATATTAAAATATTTGTAGCATTCTTCGATCCTTATTGGTTATTTTACATCTTAAAAGCATAAAAATAAAATTTTATGAAATACTATTTAGCTACTTTAAATATTTATAAGCATGACGCAACTACTAGTTATCAAACATCAAATATATTCAAATAACTAAAAGCTCAATCACAAATTGTGGAATCTTTTTATTTTTTATTTTTTTTCAAACCAAAATGACAATTTTCTCCATTGTTTGTTTTTTTAAATGACATGTGTCAAAGATACTAGTATTTTAGGTAACCTTACTTCAAAATTAATTTTTATGTCATTCAATATATATATATATATATATATATATATATATATATATATTAAATTCTATTTAACACCTTTTGTTTTAGTTTTTGAAACCTAATAATTGCTCTTCTGAAAAATATGGACATGTCTTATGTAAGTTTAAGCAATTATTAATCATTTAATATAAATAAAATATTTTTTTTTAGTATATTACAATCTTTATTGATCATTGTATACTTAAAAAGAATAACAATAGAATTTAACCAAAACATTATTAATTTTGCAGCTTTAATTATCTATATGCATAACTAACTAACACTGTTTTTATTTCATTAAACAACATAATAGAAACAATACAACAAACATAATTTAGTTACGGAGGCAATTTAGCTGGGGAGCTGGAAACTAAAATCCTTTTTGTACATATTTAATAGTTTCGAAGAAAGTTTCCTCCCCGAGGACTCCAAGTAGAGTACACATTTTTCATTTTCGCTCCAAGTCTTTATCATTTTTTTTACTTGGTTGTTTTTGATCTTTTTCAATATTTTTTTTTTATAAAATACTTGTTACCTTCCATCAAATGAAGAAAATAAATTGAACAAAGCAAAGTATAATTTATTAATAAACTAATAATTTTTGTAGTATGGAAGAAAAAAAATTACTTTTGGAAAATGAATTAATAAAGAATTGAAACAAAAAATTTCTTATATATAAAATATAAAAATAATATTACATAAGATTAAAAGAGAGTTTTTTATATTTTATTTTGTTTTGTTTATCATAAACTAAATAGGATATATAAATAATTACTTTGTTTTATATATTATTATCAAATATAAATTTATCTCTATCTTATTCATATTTCATTTAGTTCTTGTTTTTTGTATTCTTCTATCCCATCTTTTTTCTTAAACAAACATTAAAAAAAAAAAAAAAAAGTCTGAAGGATGAGAACTAACAAGATAAATAATCTCTTATCTTGTGTCTTCTTACTAATCCAAAAAAACCAACAAAATTAAAGGATCAAGGATGAGGAAGATATCAAATAGAATTGGTAAATTAAAATTAACAAATAATCTAGAACATATGGCTATTTCATTGTTGATAGCCTATATACAGTCCCCCCCACAACTTAAAGTTCGCCTCAATTTGCATGGCCAAATCCTTCATCCCCAATCCTGGTAATTTTTAATGTTTTATACTTAGACCATTTAACTTTTTTCTTCTTTATTCAATCCTTCAAAGTGAGTTTTCTAGTTTTTAATTTGTAGATATTCCCTTCTCTTGGCATGTTCATGAGATTATAATGTTTTTAGTGAATATTCAAAGCTAGATTGAAGTGCATTTTATCGAGGAAAAAATACTCTAACCCTCTTTAAGGTTTGAACATGATTTCATTTTCCATTCGTAAATTCAGAAATTACACTTTACTTTATATTGTTTATATAATTGATAATACTTTACATATGAGTGAGTTAGATGCTTGAGAACCCTGTTAATGATAACATTCAAAAATATTATAAAAATACCAATTTAATTGATTTAAAATATAAAGTACCTTTATAAGTGAAATACTACAAATTTACAACTTTTCTTTCAGATATTTTATCAAATAATACAAATACATCTTCATGAGTTTACATAACAGATCAACACCATATTCAAATTTTGATGAAAAGACTAAAATACCCCTCAAGTTTTTTTATACCTTTTCCCTTTTCTTCTTTTTCTTCTTCTTTTTTCCTATATCATCTCTCTCTCTCACACACACCAAACATCTTCTCTCTACTAGTAATAATAAAAAAACCAACAAAATCCCTCTTATAAATCATGCGCGAACCACTTTGAATATTATGAAAAAGAGACCAACAAATTAAAAGGCAATGGAATTCGGGTTGAAGTTTGTTAAGGTGAGCATCTGTCAAAGCTTATTCGAAAGAGGGAAATCCTTTAATGATAGTTATGGGACCCAAGAAACCTAAGATGAAAATTGTTACAATTAGACTAGGTCATATACAACAAGCAAAAATTATTAAATTATTAAATTATTATTATTATTATTATTATTATTATTATGTAAGGCTATGTTTGACAAAAATCTATTTTAAAAAAAAACCAAAACTGATGCGATCCAATCATCAAAGGATCCATTGGAGGTTCTAGTTGGTCCAGTTACTAGGCTTAGGGCAAGAAGTTCAAAAAAGCTTTCAATGGACTTCTTCAAGAGATATGGGCTAAGATGAGCTTTAAGAGGATTTGTAATAACAAAGAGCAAGCCTTGATTAATTTGATTCATGTTCAAGAGGGGCTTGTTGGTGGAACTAAGACCATTACACAAGGATTGAGAGAAGAAAACTAGATTCGGACAGTTTGACCTTTCGTTACTCTTTTGATCATAACTAGAGCTACGGATCGAATTTTATGTGATTCCATTTGGGCTAGAAACTAGACTTCCATACATTTGCAACGGTATATGACATGTCTTCTAATTCATTAAGATGAGAGAGAACCATTCGTTTTAAGTTGGGCTTTTGCTACTACCTGACAGAATGCAGAAACAACGAACTTGTCTTATTTAATTAGTTGGGCTATCAAACTTTATTTATTTTGAGAGGATTCATTTTATTTGGGTTTAAGACTTGTTTATTTTAATTAGTTTAGGCTAGTTTTAGCTTGAGTTGATTATTATTTAAATTGGGTTTATGTGAGACCCGTTAGGGAAACTAAGGTTTTGACTTGGAGTTTAAATACTCTTTAGGAATAATTTTAGGGTAGAATTTTATGATGTTTTCAACATTGTAACCGACTTTTTAATTGCTCAATTTTGGTTCTTGATTGAACTTTCAACTCTTCAAAGAACTGACCATTCTTTGTTGTGAATTTATACTTCCTTTGCTTGTCTTCAAGTGTAGGTGTTGTGATCGAGTTGGTTTATAGTCTTGTTGTCCTGGAGCAAGTCTTTCATTATGATAAACTCATTCAAATCTCAACAAACTTGGATTAGATTGATGTTGGGGTCGCGAATTCCATTAAATTCCGCTAAGATTCGCATCGGTTGGTATCAGAGCTAATTTAATCACATATTATATCCTTCAATTTGAGTTTTTATTGTTTCTTGTTTGATTCTTGATAGATTTAGCCACCTGTATATATATATATATAAAAGGAAGCTTGATCTTGAAATCTTGATTGCTTCCGCACAAAAAAAAAAAAGAAAAAAAATCACTTTGTTTGAGTTTTGACCGAATACATGCTTGAAGAAACCTTGATCATTAGGCAATTGGTTAGTCTTGATTCGTGAATCTTTTAATAGTTTTGATTGTGTTCTTGGAAATTTGGGTAGTTAGTTGATTTCTTGAGTTTCTGGAATTTTCTTGAATTAAATTCTTAGTTCTTGGTAATTCGTAATTGTTTAGCTCTTTTCTGATTTTTTTTATTTCGTGTCTTCAAATCGTCATATTATTCTGATTGTTTGTAAGTTGTATTGATGATGTTGGTGCAATCCTGAAATATAATTGTTTTGGATAATTAATTTCATTTACCTTATTAATTCATTTTAAAATTTTGCATTGCTAATTTTTTTAATAGTCGAACTGTAATATGTTGCTAATTTGCTAGTGTTTCTTTATAGCATTATCCTTGCTGGATCTTTTGGCTTTTGCTGTTGCTGGAAGTTTTGGATGCTGTTGTAGTGCTAGTGTTGGATTTTTTTCTTCAAATTATACCGGATTTTTATGATAATTTATTACTGATTGCTATTTGCTAATGTAAACTTTTTTAGTGTGAACACCTCTTTTAATTTGAGGTGTCCAAATTTAATCATGCATCTTGCATATTGCATTAATTTGAATTTTCATAACTTATTTCTTTACATATTAAAGATAGTAAGATAGAACATTTCAAATTTATTGTTACTATAAGCATTTCAAAAAAATTTCAATATTTTAATTTCATTAAAAAGCTTATAACAAAATTAATCAAATTAGAACATTTTAAAGAGTTTTGATTAAAAAGCCTATAAACTTAACTTAACAAGAAAATTTAACAGCTCAATTTAATCTAAGCCTATTAAAAAAAGTTAAAAAAGCCTATTAATTTAATAATTAGATTTCCTGGTTTTTTAGCTACAAAACCAGATTCAACAGAACTAAACCAATTTGATTTGAATTATAATTTAATTTAGTTTGATTCAGTTTAAATTTTTTAAAATATAAATTACTTGATTTGGTTAGTTTTTATGGTTTAAACCAAAACCATAAACAGCCTAATTGCCCATATGCGTTGATGGCTTTTATAGCCATCAATTTGTTCGGTTCTCTCTTACTTTCATAGAGAGGCTTTTGCCTATTCAGAAAAGACAAAACAAAGTGAAGTTTTTTTCACGTCTTTCAAATTCAATCTTCCGTCACTGAAATTGAAAGAGGAAAAGAAAAAAAGAAACCCACCTTTCTGTTACTGATACTTTCAATTCTCTCACAAAAGAACTCAAGAAGATCGAAACTTTAGTGTTTTCAGTAGAAAAAACGAGCGACCCCTCTTGTTTATCTTTGTAGTTTTGATGGATCTATAGATCTAACCCACATGTATTGTTTTGTTTACTTTAGATCTCCATCCTTTTCATCTTGTTCAATTCAGTAGCTGACCAGATACTGTATAGAGAGAGCTAATTTTTACTGTAAGTTTGCTGTTATTGTTGTTGTTTTGGCACTTATTTTATGTTTGCTTTGTAGTTCATGTTACTGATTACCTTTTTTTTTTCTTTTCTTAATTCTTTTACTTTGTTGGGTTCTTGAAAGTTGCTTAATTTTGTTTGTCTATGTAGCTAAATCTGTGAAAAGGTTTAACTATAATGTGTGGAATGTAGAATTAGATTTGACCCTTTTCATTTCATGGTTGAACTTCATGTTGTTTCTGTTGTTATATGATTTTTTGGGCCCTTATAGGGTCAAGGTATTTTTTCTGTTTAAGAACAGCTGAACGAAGGTTTTTGATTCTAAACCTTGATTTTGAAATTTAGGATGGAAGTTGAATTCTTTTGATCCGTGTTTTGATATGATTTATTTTCAGTATTAGTTCTGCATATGTTTTTACTTCTAATTTTTGGTCTTGTTATAGTTTGCTGCATGAATTGTTCGGTGTGCAGGTTGGAGACTGGTGAGATTTATTGGAAGGAGTGTTATTGCATCCAATTTGGATGTGGAGGAATTGGAGGCTGGCCCTGGTGAGATGAGGGATGTTATCAAGGTTGATAAACTTTTTGAGGGCCTGCTGGCTGCCGTCCTTGGACCCTTGCATCCACACTGGTTTGGAAGCAGCAGGCCGGCAAGATGGGCTGCTTTGGTACAAAGACAAAGGGCAGCATATGAATGGTGAATTCTCCATGGCAGTTGTGCAGGCCAATAATTTACTTGAGGATCAAAGTCAGATTGAGTCAGGTCCATTGAGCTCTCTTGAGTCTGGTCCTTATGGCACGTTTGTGGGAATATATGATGGTCATGGTGGGCCGGAGACATCACGTTATATCAATGATTATCTCTTCCAGCATCTAAAGAGTAAGAAAACCTAACCCCTGTGATCTTTTGGCATGGAAATTCTCTTGAGTATATAAACTGGATTAACATTTGGTTATGTTATTTTGGAATTTCAATTGATGTCTTAAAGGTAAATATAAGCCTTTATTAATCAGTAGCTGTTAGTATTCATGTTTTAATTGTGTTAGCTGAGGTTGGGAGTCTTATCTTCTTTCTTATGATGGGCTTAATCTTGAAGGATTAACCTCCGAGCAACAATCCATGTCTGTTGATGTGATTCGGAAAGCATATCAAGCAACTGAAGAGGGATTTTTTTCTCTTGTTGCCAAGCAGTGGCCTATGAAGCCTCAAATTGCGGCTGTTGGATCTTGCTGCCTGGTGGGCGTGATCTGTGGTGGTATCCTCTACATTGCCAACCTTGGTGATTCCCGAGCTGTCCTTGGGAGGCATGTCAAGGCAACTGGTGAGGTTATTTCCATCCAGCTGTCATCAGAGCATAATGTAGCAATAGAGTCTGTCAGACAGGAGATGCATTCTTTGCATCCTGATGACTCGCAAATTGTGGTTTTAAAGCATAATGTATGGCGTGTGAAAGGTCTGATACAGGTAAATTCCTTGCCTAGGTATTCTGGTAAATGTTTTGAATGGATAGTCTTTATAATTTCATTTTCCTTGCTGTTTCGTGTTTTAAATTTGAAGCAAGACTTGATTACATGAATGCTATGAAGCATTAGAATAGACTGGAATGTGTTTCAGCTGCCCTTTTCAAATGTGGTTGCGAAGCATCAAATGCCTGTTTTAGTCTTTTGTATTCTCAGAAGGCTTACAGGATTGTGAAGTTAATGTTCTCTTATTTAGAATTCACGGTGCCTGATCATATTTGGGATAAATGGATGGAACATTTGCCAGCATTTGGAGCATGTTAAGTTTTGATGACAAAATTATCTGACAAGCTGATGACTCTGAAGGAGGTTCTTGCTTTGCCCAAAAATCTTGGGGAGATATAGTTTTTGGTTTTTGCAGTTGATTGATTGCGTTCTTGCCCTTCCATGGCAAATTGCAAGCTTAACATTTGTTAGATCATAGCCAGGCTAGCACAGCTGTAAAATAATGGAGGTTTTGGGTGGGATGGAGTTCTATGTTTATCATTGTATCCGCATGATGGAAAGGAAAAAAATTACGTGCTTTGGATTTTAGGTTATGAGCAGGTGCAGAGCTTCCAGACATGTTAGTGCCTTGATGCTTGGTTTAAGAACAAAGCAGATTGAGTGATGGTACTGCAGAAAACACAATGACATTGAAGTAGTTTTTATATTGAGACATTGATTTCCAAGTAAGTTTTTAGGGTTTCATGAATGCTGGACCTGACTTTTAATATAGTAAAATATAATATATACCGTGTAGATCATACTGAAAATAAGAACTTTTGGTGTCATCATTGTCGGATTGCTCTCACTTAAATAATGGTTTGTTTTGCATTTTCACTATGGTGATGAAATACTATAATTCAGTCTATAATGTGGATCTTGACATGGTATTATATTGTGACTTATTATATTGCAGATTTCTAGATCTATTGGTGATGTGTATCTAAAGAAGGCTGAATTCAACAGAGAGCCGTTGTATGCTAAGTTCCGCCTTCATGAACCTTTTAAGAGGCCAATTTTAAGCTCTGACCCTTCAATTTCTGTGCATAGACTCCGACCTCATGATCAATTTCTCATATTTGCTTCTGATGGGCTGTGGGAGCACCTTAGCAATCAAGAAGCTGTTGATATAGTTCAAAATCATCCCCACAGTGTAAGAAATCTGTTCAAGCACTGTGGAAGCTTTTATTTAGTTAAATTAGATATAAGGTTTACTCAAATAAACTGGAGATCAAAAAAAGCTCATTTTGACTAGCAATGAATTTTCCTTCCCATTTCTGCCAAAAAATGATTTTATGGAACTTATTTTGTTTTATGTGGCTACTGCTTTTCCATGTGATCCAATATACACGCCTCTTGGCTGAATTTAATTTCATGCTAATTGCATTGGTCTTTTTTAATTACTAGAGATTGTCGAATAAAATTTATGCAAGAGCATTTTTAAATTGTCTGTTAGATAGTAATCTATAATTCTGGCCATTAATTTTATATGGTTTGTATACTGTTATGCTATATTCTGTTGTCTTTCTAATTACTTGATTACTTTTCTTTATTTTTTTATGGTATTTTGATTTATAGAATTTGTATTTGATTATTTGATGACCCCATTATTCTTGGCTAGATTGATGCACTTTAATTTATAGGAATTTTGGCACAGTTTATGCATGAGCTTGCTATTGTGCACGGCATGTATTGTAGAATTTTGGAATTGAAATACAACTTGAGGAGTGAATAATCCTTTGTTGTGAACTGCATGATTTCTGATAAGTGACAACAGTAGTGTCTTTAAGTGCCACATAAGAAATTTTGAAGGCAAAAATTGTAACCCAATGGTAGCCTGCTTCTCTTAATGCAGGGAATTGCCCGAAGGCTTATAAAAGCTGCATTGCAAGAAGCTGCTAAGAAAAGAGAAATGAGATACTCAGACCTGAAGAAAATTGACCGTGGTGTCCGTCGGCATTTCCATGATGACATCACAGTAGCAGTTGTATTTCTTGACCCAAGTCTTTTGAGCAGAGCAAGCACAGTCAAAGGGCCTTCTGTGTCTGTCAGAGGGGGTGGGATTCATCTACCTGCAAAAACTCTAGCACCCTGTGCCTCACCAATGGAACTTATTGCACCTAATGAAGCTGGCACTTAATACTGTTGTACCATGGGCTGAATCCTTTCTCAGAACTTCCATGATGGTATCTGCTACAATTTTCAAGAGAGGGAGAGAAGGTGCTGTCCTTCCATCAATTTTTCAATGTACAATGTAACATCTTAACTTGAGACCTGTATTTTCTTGGTTTCTGATCATACGAGCTGAAGGAAAAGGAAAGAATCAGGGAAATGGAGCAGCAAAGTTGGGCATTGAATGTTCCTTCTCGAGGACAGACTTCTTGATGCTTTCAACTCTCATTTCGGTCCCTAATCTTGTAGTTTTTGTTCTTTTTGTAAATTATGGGGAAACAGATATGCCCCGATGGAATCAAAGCTTGTGGACCTTGTTTGCATGTTGTGCGTCCATAGAGTAGTAGCCGAATCTTGTATCATTTGATGTAAGAGGTTTAAGGCTGTATCTTGAGACATTAATCTCTTGAATTCAAGAATTGTTGGGGACCTTTGGTTTCATGGTTGGGATTGACAACGATATGGAAAATGTATTGTAAAATTACAAGGAATTTTTTTATTTTTAATCTAGTTCAAGAATTTTAAAATATATTATTCAAATAAAAATTTATATATAATTTAAGTGACGTCAAAATACAATATAATTATTTATGTTTATAAATTTTTATTAATTAATAATTAACAAACCCGTTCATAAATTTTCATTAATTACCGAGATGTCCTAACATGGAATATCCCATCGAAGCAATCGAAAGACTGAGATTTGTTCATCTGGGCTGTTCAGTTTGAAGCCAATAATCCAGTATACCTCCAAAAAAACCTCTCAACACCAATATCACAAAATCATCAACCAAAAAAATAAATAATCTGTAACCAGTTCTTCAGGGCAGATCAAGTTGCAACTCTTTTCAGACATGTGAAGAGCTCTCAACACCAATACCTCTTCTTTCTTCTTCTTCTTCTTTACCAAAAAAGGAAATTGGAAAAAACTGATAAAACAAGAAACAAACATGGCCTTGCAAAAGGACTACCACCAGCATAACCCCACAACAGAAATTTATAATAAGCAAAGATCCAACACTTGCCAAAACCTTGTACAGGTCACAACCAATAAATGAAATTAAAAATCTTGCCCCTGCATAACAGGAGCCTGCGTCCCGAAATTCTTCATGAAATTGTTAAATAAAGCAGTACTACTACCCTGTATATGTAATGGAACACGACAAAAATTCAAATTATTTGGAACCCATGAATCGATTCTCAATATAATCTCTAACTAAAACTTTTTCAGATGGAGCTTTAGGCTTCCCTCCATTCAGCACCCAAACAATTGGTTTACACACTTCATTTAGCTGGACTGGGAATAGCAAGTCATTAACTCCTTTCCATTTCTTCTTCTTTCTTTTTTGCCCATCAAAAAATATATGCCGATGAATGCAAAAGGTGGAAAGGAAAATTTCAAAAGAAAATGCACGGTATTTTCCTTTGAGAAAGCACAGGATTATCTTACCAAATGTTAAAAGTAGAAACAATCACACAAATCTTCAAAGGAAAAAGCAATTAAGCAACATCAGCAAAAGAAGCCAGCATATGATAATTTAAATGAATTCTCAAATTTCAACCACAAAACTAAATGCTTTTCATCTGCAAAACCAATAAATTCCTCCATTTTTCTCCTCACACCCAACAAAGAGAGTGTGTGAGAGAGACAAAAACAGCCCGCATTTGTTTTTTTATCAATACAGTGTCGGTGACACTTCAAGTTTTGTTCTTGAATTGAGGGAGAATCAAAAGAGAGCTAATTTACAAGATACAAGAAGAGATAGTGAAACTTTAAGGATGAGTTATAAATGTGCACGTACCTCCAAACTCCAGTTGATTTCCACCTTACAAGAATGGTTGATTTCCACCCTGCTGCTAGTGGTTCTCCACTTGCGAACTTGACAAGCAGCTTTACATGTTTACCCGCTGAACCTACTGGACTGCCTTTTCTTCTTCTGCAAAGCATATTAAAATCAAAATCAAAATCAAAATAAAGTTTAAAAAAAAACCTAAGAGAGCTAGCACATACCAATGTCGTTGATTGCTACAGTGCATCTATGAGAGGAGCTAGAATATTTTTCTCTCGGAGGGGCCAAAACTAATTTAACAAGATACATATTTTGTTCTTCTAATCTACCATGCATTGAGTTGTAAACACAAAAACTACATGATTTAGTTTTGTGAAAAGAAAAATATAGAGAGATACAAAGTTTACTATAAACAAGATAAATATTGTAAAACTTTACTACAAACATAAAAAGTCTTTGTATGGGATGAAATATTACAAGCAATACTAAATTGAATCAAAGTTATAAAATTAATTTCATCTTTATAATGCATCTGTCACTTTAATTTATTGGCAAAGCAAATCAATAATTGTTGTTGTTATCTATTTTGAGGCTCCACATAAATAAAAAATTAAAAAAAAAAGAATAAAAAAATGAAAAAAAATGTTGGAAGAAAATAAAAATATATATCAATGATAAAAATATACCAAAATACCCACGAAATTACCGAAAATTGGTTGAGGAAGATCAAAATATACAAAATTAAAAAATTTGATAGTGTATTTTTTTTTTATTAATGAAGGTTTTATTGTCAAAGAAAATTCAACTTGAGGAGGGTAATTCAAAACTGGATGTTTAAGGATTCAATTGGATTTTTCAAGGTTTAATTGAATTTATTAAGGGTTTAATTGCATGAAAAAATGATTTTTTGAAGTTAACTTAGGCTTTAATTAGAAGATATTAAAGTCTGAGAGTCAAATTAGGAGCTTAATTGCATAAATTTTGAGTTTGATGGATAATTAGGGGCTTGATTGAAAAAATCCAAAACCAAGGATGAAATTAAAAAAAGGCATAAGAATATAGGGGCTGAAATTGACCAAATTAAGGGTCAAATTAAAGAAATTAAAAATTTATTGGTCAATAATGGTCAAAATGCACAAATTCAAAACTAATGATAAATGAAAAAGGCTATCAATTTTGGGTTTGACAATTGAGTTTGGAAGGGGTGAAATTGTATGAAATTAAAAGTTTGGAGGCTTATAGGTGCAATTAAAAGCAATTGGAAGAGTAAGGACTTAATTGAACTTTTCCAATCCCAAATTAAAAACCCTAAATAACGTGTCATTCAGACTTAATGAAGAGAAGGTGAGTGACATGTTGTTTGGTCGACTGAGCTTTGTTTTGATGGTTTTGGCTAATCGATGTGACACCTTCAAACGAATGAATGTTGAGCTACAAACTTCCAAATTGTGCAAGGTTGGATCCAAATGAAAGTTTTGAATTCCCTTTACCAACTTCAGGTGGTCTTAGGTGACAATGAAACATAATTGCTCCAACAAGACCTCAAAAGTAAGCAACTCAGTCAGATATGACTAAAACACAATTGTGCAAGAACCAACCATTTTTTTGTGTGATCATACACAGACTCTTAAATGGATTCTTATCAAGGTTTTCAACATTTACCTCAAGATCAAGAGGTTAGAAATGGATTCAAGACCTCCCAAACCATAGCAAAACCCTATAAACACCCCTTTATAGAGAGCTGAAAAAAAAAAAAGAGGAAAAAGGGGAAAACAGAGGAACATATTCATAAGAAACCTAAGTGTAAATGTACAAGAGACTAACATAAAATATTTTCTAAGTTTTAAAAGGATAGTAAATTGGCGAGAGACAAAATTTCCAAAGAAAAGCAAAAGAGAGAGGAGTTGTTCTAAGTATAATTTCTTATTCAAAAATAAGTTCTTATGGCCTACTTGAGGTTTTTTTATTTGTTTTTATTTTATATTTATGCTTATAAGTAGAGAAAAGAGGTTTGGAATGCTTAACAATTGATGTTGTATTCACCTCTTTGTTGCTGTGTTTTTTTTATTCACTAAAGTTCTTTTGAAGTTTTCTAATGTTTTTGATATAATAAGATTATTGTTTAAGTTGTTTTTTTTATATATATATAATATTGTTTTAGTCTTTGTTTAACTTAAGCAATGCATATTAAAGCAAGGATGTTCATTTTGGGTTTGCTAGGTTTATTCATGACCAAAATGAGTTTAGTAAACCTATTTTAAATCTATATTGCATGAATAAGTAGCCTGTTTTAAGTTGGTAGCTTTTCGATCTAGTAACTTATGCTTGATTTTAATGTTATTTGTTAATCTTTGTGATTTACACGTGTTTATTTATGGTAGTGTGATTTATTGGGATAAAGAAAACATGTTTTAGAGGTCAAAAATGCTAATTTTTTATGGGTTGATAATGCTGGGTTTATTACTAGGTTTCTGGGCATGTTCCTCGTGTTCTTGTAAAGAATATTGTCTTAGACCCTTGATTCGAATTAATTTTGGTCCATTTCTTTACACATAACCCTTCTTTATGCCTGATTAGTAAATAATCTAGGGTTTATTTGCATCAATAACAAGTTTTTGATGGAATTTAATCCTAATATTTTGGTTTTGAATTGAAAGCTATTTTGAAAAATCATGATATTTAAGTGCTAATCGAAATGAATGGATGCTATATTATTGATTATTGCATGATTTTCAACATGTATATGCCTTTTGTTTGACCGTATCTGGTCTGATTTGGGTTTCATGTTGTTGGGTTGGGTCTAGGCATGTTCTTTGTGTTCATAGAAAAAAACATTGTCTTAGACCCTTGATTCAAACTAGTTTTGTCCATTTCATTGAATATAACCCTTCTTTATGCTTGATTATTAAATAATCTAGGGTTTATTTGTATCAATAACAAGTTTTTGATGGAATTTAATCTTAAGATTTTGATTTTGAACCGAAACCCATTTTGACAAAATTGTGATAATTAAGTGATAATCAAAATGAATGTATACTAGATTATTGATCCTGACATGATTTCAAGTATATATGTTTTTGAGTTTTTGTGTTCTTCGTGGTTTGATTTGAGTTTTTGGTGTTTTGATCTATTTTTTACTTTGGTTTTGTTTTTAGGTTGTTTTTGGGTCAAACCACGATTTTTTTATTTGATTTATGGCCGAACAAAAAATTTTAGGTGCACCCAGTCGGGTCAATTTAGTCGGGTCGACCTAGTCGGGTTACAATTAGGTTAAGGGGTTAAGACCCTATTTAACTTGCAATCTTTTTCCTAAAGAGATTTTTAGTTAAAGGGTATGTTTGACAAACACACCCTTAGACATGTTTTGGTAGTTTTATTATAAGGAAAAATGAGTTTTTGCAAAACAAAACTTAAATAATAATAATAATAATAATAATAATAATAATAATAA
>Ga0325414_1004981_pt1 | contig 13966 bp, 16 predicted proteins | sample PopdelMetagenome_8_FD_206183 | JGI IMG/M metagenome (GOLD analysis project Ga0325414, IMG submission 206183) | Populus deltoides microbial communities from Bellville, Georgia, United States - Leaf-PdKOR-R3 | ecosystem: Host-associated > Plants > Phyllosphere > Phylloplane/Leaf | place: USA...
TAAAAAAAATACAAAGATAAAGAAAAAAGAATACATACCTTTTAAAACTACCACCAAAACAATAAAATCCCTTCCAAAAGCCAAATATAAACCAAGAGGAGAAGAGAAATGGAGAAGAAGAGAAACTCCCTTCCAAAAGCCAAATATAAACAGAGAGGAGAAGAGAAATGGAGAGGAAGAGAAACGGAGCCAGAGAAAAAAATGAACCAAATGGGGGGAGGGGGGTTTTATATAGCAATTTTTCCGACGGTATTACCGACGGACATTAATTGTTGTCGGTGACATTAAATTTCGTCAGTAATATCATCGGAAATTAATTGAAATGCACACCAAAAAAGTTCAAAAATCCCGCCAGACTTTTCGATCCGTCGGTATTTGTGCAGACAGACACGTGTCTGACATGCGCGCATTTTGGGACGTGCGTAAATCCGTCGGTGATTCTGTCGATATTGTACGTTGGTCAAGCCGTCGGTGTACCCGTCGGTGATTGTGGCACAATCCCGTAAATTTTTTGCAACTCTCTGTGAAATACCTACGGGTATGGTCCGTTGGTGATGCTGTTAGTGAAAGTGGCACAATCCTGTAAATTTTTTTCAACTCTCTGTTAAATACCAACTGGTTAAAGATTCACAAAATCTTGAATTGCAAACTTACAGCACACACAACACAATAACAAAGGTTGACCATTAAAGAAAAATCAATATTTCATGTTTCAAATTATTATATTATAAAATAAGGCTTTAGAACATGTTTAGTTAGTCAGTATTTTCATCTTCATCCTCTATTGAATTGTTATCATCAGCTACATCGCACTCTTCAATTTCGTTTTCATCTTCTTCAACAACATTCTTTTTTCCACTAGTAGAGCTCAGAACAACATTCAACTCCTCTGCGTCAACATCAACAAGACAATCGTTGAAAACATGAAAATTCAAATTTTCTTCTAAGTCAATCAACGGAGTAATGGTATGGTTCAACCAGCTCACTAGCTTAAAAGACTTCATCTATCACACTTGTGTCTTTGTTCTCATCCTGAACAACCTCGACACGACCCTTGGGTTTTGTTTTTAAAATGGATAACCAATAAACTCTTGATCGGTCCTTTCAAAAGGAAGGGGTGTATGTGTAATAAACTTGTTGGCATTACTTTGTGAAAATAAAGACGTCGTTTACGTTGCGGTGTCTAGCTTTTGAGTTGATTTCAACGAGACCATAGTGAGGATCTACTCTGATTTCTCTGTCAATTGTGTCATACCAATAGCATTTGAATAAAAACACTCTATTTTGCTCGCTATGATATTGCAGTTCGATGACCTCTTTCAATCTACCGTAGTAGTCAACTTCAAACTCACTTGAAGTCGATCCTTTAACACAAATATCGCTGTTGTATGTCTTTCTTCCATGCTCGTATTTTTCAATATGAAAGACATATCCATTGAAAAAATACCCGTTATAGCACTTTACTTTTCTTTCAGGGCCCAGGCATAGTAAAGACAGTGAAATAGCAGCACTACCTCCCATTTGATAAACCTAGCTTGTAAATTAAATACAACAATAATCAATAAACAGATATTATGTAACATTGACTACAATTAATTACATTGTAAGAGATAATGAGTTTGTGATAGGACTTACATGTGTTCTAAACCATGTGGCAAATTGTTCATCTTGTAATTGAAAGATCTGGGATTCGGTCAGCTGTGAGTTATTGGACAGTAAGTATCGTCGATGTTGCCTGCAAGGTTGTTCCAAAGTATATGAGTGTATGGTATCACAAAACATAAATAGTACACTCTTGACAAAGTTTAAGTCGAACATCTACTTACTTAATAAAAGGTCTCAGCTCATCACAGTTAAATAAGACATAATTGTGTGCTTGTCTGAACTCTATTTCAGACAAATATCTTCCCCTCACGGCATTTTTAGGTGTGGGTCGTCCAGGATTGGAGAATATTGACAAGTTCCCACTTGAAGGCACTTCACCACCATCATCATGCCGTGGAACACGGTTTATCCTCGTTCTCAAATGAGGTTCGAAATAGTATGAGATAAATGTTGAGATCTCCTCAACAATATAGGCCTCACATATTGACGCCTCAACATGCGCCTTGTTCTTAACCTTTTTTTTAAGATTGAACAAGTACCTGCATATATATATATATATATATATATATATATCAATTAAAAACATTAAAAATAAAAATAAAAACATTTAACTATAAATTACATAGCTCATGTAATATCTAACCTCTCGAAAGGATACATCCATCTGTACTGGATCGGTCCTCCAACTTTTACCTCAAACGGTAAATGTACGGGTAGATGCTTCATTGAGTTAAAAAATGATGAAGGGAATATCATCTCAAGTTTGCATACTGTCTCGACGATATTCTTTTCAAACCTTTTAATGTGATCAACATTCAACTTCTGGAGCATATATCTCTGAAGAAATAACTGATCTCCGTTAGTGCATCTCATATTCCCTTTGGCAATAAATCACGAAAAGCTAATGGGATGAGTGTTTCCATAAACACATGGCAGTCATGACTCTTCATTCCATATAATCTGCATTCCTCCGTATTAACCAGTCGTGATATGTTCGAGGCATGTCTATCGGGAAAACGCAGACTCTTAAGCCATTTGTAGACAAGTAGTTGTGTGTTTTTATCTAGCACGAAGCTTGCTCTTTGTTTTGCGACCCGTGACCTATCACAAACCAACTCCATATCTTTACGATTACAGAACAACGCTACATCCACTCTAGCCTTGATGTTGTCCTTTGTCTTCCCTTTCACATCCATGATGGTGTTGAAAATGTTCTCAAACACGTTCTTTTCAATGTGTATGACGTCAAGGTTATGGCGGAGAAGATTAGTCTTCCAATAAGGAAGCTCCCAAAACATACTTCGCTTCACCCAATTATGGGTCAAACCAAAACCAGAAAACTTCTGCTTACCTGATTGGAGACCAAACACAATGTCACCGTCCTCTGACACAACATCAAACAATTCTTCACAGGAAAGACACGGGGGGCAACATCCTTTTCAACTCTGCCAACAAAAAAATCCTTTCTGCTATTTCTGTACATGTGGTTATGTGGCAAGAAACGACGGTGACAATAAAAAAAAGAAAGCTTTACCCCCGTTTGTTAGTGTGGATGCCTTAATGTTCTCCATACAGTATGGACATGCTAGCTTTCCATGCATACTCCAACCAGAAATCATTCCATAAGCTGGGAAATAATTGATAGTCCACATCAAAGCCACTCTCATAACAAAATTTTGTTTCCTCAAGATGTCATAAGTCAAAGCTCCAGAGGACCACAACTGCGTCAACTCATCAATCAACGGACGAAGACAAACATCTATATTCCGCCCTGGACTGCTCGAACCTGGTATGACCATAGATAAAAATATGAACTCTGGCCTCATACACATCCCCGGTGGCAAGTTATAAATCGTCAGTATGACCGGCCAACAAGAATAAGGAGCAGCAAATAACCTAAATGGGTTGAATCCGTCTGTACACAACCCAAGACGCACGTTCCTTAATTCAGCTGAAAAGTGATGATGCATACTATTAAAGTGTTTCCAGGCTTCACCATCAGAAGGGTGAACCATCACTCCATTAACCGCATGGTGTGATTGGTGCCATGTCATGTGCTCAGCAGTCCTTGGTGACATAAATAACCTCTGCAGTCTAGGTGTGATTAGGAAGTATCTAAGTTTTTTATATGCCATGAGAGTCTTCCCTCTACCAGTTCTGGGTTTGTAACGGGAATGCCCGCATGTCATGCACTCGGTCATCTCAGCATTTTCAAGGTAGTATAACATGCAAAAGTTAGGGCATATATCAATTTTCTCGTATCCTAAACCGAGGGGTTTCATCATGGACTTGGCAGCATAGAAGTTCTCTTTCAGCCTGTTTCCTTCAGGTAAAATGCTTCTCGCCCATTCAAAAATCTTGTCATAACCGGCCTCACTCAACCCGTGATCTGACTTGATGGTGAACACCTGTGCTACGACTGATAATTTACTGCAGTTCGTGCAGCCATCCCATAATGGTTCGTCAGAATCTCTCAACAGATCAAAAAACCTTGCTGCATCTGCATTAAGTTCTTCTTCTACGATTGGACATTCCCTGACATTACCTTCACTCATTCTCATTGCATCCATAACCATATTCCTGTAAGGATTTCTGTTCTCATTTCCAACTTCATGCATGTTGCTAGCACTAGAAGTTGACCCAACCACCTGTTCTTCCATGCTCTCATTAGGAACAAATAGTTCTCCGTGAGCATACCAACACAGGTAATCCTCCATGAACCCTTTGGTTAGAAGATGCATCGTTACAACATCTTGATGCAAAAACTTTAAATTTTTACACTTCCTACATGGACACCTAATACCGCCATCAGTAAAATTCCTCAGAATAGTTATGGAATTAATAAAACCCTGGACACCGTTACAATAATCCATCCTCCGCAATCCTTGGGGTGAGTCCCGATACATCCATGAACGATCATCCATGACTTCTATTGAACCTCTATAAAACATAACAAAAATATTAGTTTTCCCGACAATATCCAACAAACTAAAACAACACTTATGTTAAATATTCATTATCAATTATCAACTATCAACGTTCATACATACAAATTTATATATAAATTTACAGAAATCACAACTTCGAAATAGAATTGATAACAATTAAACAAGACTCGTTAAACAAGCTATTAATTATTTATTTCATTACAACACATTTAATTCGGTGTAATTCAAACAAAATTTCAACAATTTACTAATAAATATAATTTGACAAAATCTAAAACAAACTATAACAACTACAAAATTATACATTCATACTACAAGTTTCTTTGACAAATAACAATTAAACAAGTACAAACATTAACAAAATACATATACTAAAATAATAAAATTCACATTTAAATATTAAAACTAAAAAGGATAGATTTACTTACAAAAAAATGATAAAATCTACAAGAAACGAATATTGTGACCACGTACAAGATATAAGAAACTTGAGTGCTCGTGTTGAGAATAGTGGAGAGTTGGGATGGGTGGTTGGCTGCAGTTTGGGAGGGGAGAGGTGGGATGGGAAAGAAAAAGAAGGAGAAACAGAGGAAGAGAGTGTCGGCAGATGGGTGGGTATATAATGGTTTTTTTGATGGAATCACCGACGGATTCATACCGTCGGTCATTCCATCGGTGACAGTGCCACATCACTGTACGGTTATCTCAGTTTGAATCCCTCGGTCATTTCGTCAGTAAAATCGTCTGACGTCACCACGTCATTGCATATTTCTAGACAAACTGTATACCCCGTTAGTGAAACGGTCGATATATACCAACGAAAATATTCCATCGATATATTTCCATCGGTATATACCGACCATTTCACCAACAGATCTATGCCATCGGTATATACCGACAGATTTTGAGACGGAATTAGTTCCGTCGGTAATTATTACTGACGGACTAATTCCGTTGGTTTTCTCCGGTTTTCTAGTAGTGTTTCTTCTTCTTGTATTTTTATAAGACTAACTATGTTGTTGAGCTGCTTATCTTGACACAGAACCATAAGGTAACTTCTACATGTTTCAATTAAGAAAATCCTTAGATGCTAACATATGTATTTTTTCCATGAATGATCAACAACATAGTACAATTTTTCCATTTCAATGAACCATAAGGTCAACGTAAGTTGTGAATGAGTTACTCCGTCTTTAATACAAAGATATTTTTGAATGAACTATAAGAGATGTAGCTTAACTGATCAGATCTTATGTTTGTTTTCTAAATATCACCAATTCGAGTCTCACAAACCTCAGAGCCACTGGATGCTTACATGGTCATTAACTTCAAGGCCCGTGGAATTAGTCGAGATGCACGCAAACTGATCTGGACACCTATGTTAATAACAAAATATATTTTTTGAATGGATTTAAACAATTTAGATGTACTCTCATAATAAAAGGTGATATAATTAGAATTTGATCATTTAATTAATATATAGTTAAAGTCAGTCTATCAACGTATCGCTCATCTTCGATGAACATATTATGCTTTATAATACACACTTTTATAGTATCACTGAGTATTTCTTGATTCCAAAAACATTCAGTTCACGAGAATTATGGTAAACCGTGCCTATAGCACACCAAAATCTTGCTCTTCATCTTTGTATACTCTTAAACTGCAACAAAGAACTTTTATTTTTTTCCTTGTGGAGATGGAATTATATTTACCAAAGTCGACCATGTTGGATATATACCATCAATAAGATAATATCATATTGTATAGTTATAACCATTTAATGAACAATTAACACATGGACCATGCCTTTTTGCTAGTTCAGAAAAGATATAAGAGCATTCTAGAACATTGATGACATTGTGAGGTGTAGTAATTCAAAGAAAGCATGCTATATCCAAATATCATATAAAGCCATGGCTTCTAAAATAATTGTTGGTTCGTAAACATTAACTGAAAGAAATGTGGAGGATATAAAGGGGTTTCGGCAAAACAGTTATGTTCAAGACCATGTGGAGCACTAGATACAGATAGCTTGGTGTAGCATGCAATCTTTGTGCATAGCACACATACGGATTTGTGTATAGTTCCATTTGTTTACGAGATCAATAAAGGTTGGGAAAGAGTTCTTGTAAAGCTTGTTGTGCACTTTGATTATCTTATTCTATTTGTGTATTCCGCTTGTCTTTTAACTTGGGAAAGTGGGGAAACCTCTCGGGTGAGGGAAACACTTAGTTACTAGGCAAACACGAGTGGAATTGGTGAGGAGAGACTGAGTTTAGTGGGGGATTAGGCTGTCATACGAGTTTATTCGCGAAGCGAAAATTTACCCGTGACACACGGCTTCTAAAATAATTGTTGGTTCTTAAACATTAACTAAAAGAAATGTGGAGGATATAAAGGGGTTTCAGCAAAACAGTTATGTTCAAGCATTTTATGACCTTTAGGTCTCTCACGAGAAATGGAAGAACCACATATAGCTTGTTGCTCTCTCTTCTTCTTTAGTTGTAGCTGCTACAATTAATTTAAAATTATCATCAAAATTACTATCATGAAAAGGCATTTTAAGTAAGAAACTGTTAGAAGCCATAAACAGATATTGAACTAAAATAGCTTTTTATCTGTTTTAGCTATAATGCAGAGAGCATGGATGTGGATGTTGTATGAAGTTAGAGGGAAGAGAGAATTGGAGCTACTGACCGATTTTGGCTGCAAGGAGCAAAGCATAGATCAATGCTACTCTGAATCGGTAAAAAAAATGAATTTGGTAATGATATCAACAAGGAGTAAGCCTCATTGTATGGTAACTTTTCTATACAACATATAGCTATAATTGTGTTTTTTTTACAACTTCGCAGTGGTTGCTTTTAAAAATATTTTTTTGTTAAGAAATATATTAAAGTAATATTTTTTTATTTTTAAAAAATTATTTTTAATATCAGCACATTAAAAAGATCTAAAATTATAAAAAAAAAAATTCATGGAACGCGGTGCAAACCGCATTCCCAAATGGATATAATCCAAGTCAAACCTCAAATCCACACTTCATCCCTGGTTAGCTATTACAAACCTCATGGAAGTGGGAAGTCACATCTTGCTAGGAAGCCTTGTTTTATATTTAGGCTTTCTGTTAGTTGATCATCAATTGCTAATTCTTTAACGGGCACTTCTATACGAAGGGCTTGAAAGCCGGTCCTAAGGATGAGTTCTTCGCATGGCTGAGTGCCACTGTTGGGTGCTTGACTCGCCCTGAGAAGTGCTCTGTAAAGGTTCTTTGTCGAGCGATAAACAGGAGAGGAACAGGTGAAGGTGCTTTAAGTACTAGAGTTGTCGCAACAAGGGCAGAGGTTGACATGAAGGTCATAAAAGATGAGTGAATACCAGCAAAGGAACAGTACTATACCTCTGGGTCGTGCCATTGTTAAGGACATCCATGATGACTATGAAAAACTACTTCTAGAATTAGTGGGACATGAAAATGCCTAAGCTGCAATATATTTCAGTACATGATTCTGATACAAGACAATTATGACTGAATTAGCTTTCTCCCTTATATTATTTCATTAATCTGAGCACATATATAGAGATACAAGGAACTATTTTAGGAAGCTATTCAATGCCTTTACAATATTTTCGGCTACAATCATGTTTGTCTCTTGAGGGAAGAGATTCTTAAATCTAAGCTGGCTAATTGCGTAACTCACGCCAACACTTCCCTTCAAGTTGGTGAGTAGATGTCCCTAACACCTAACTTGTCGAGTAAGTTATAAAAGTTTCTATTGGAAACCCGCCTTGGTAAGAATGATAGCCATCTGATTTTTAGATTTGACAAAAAGGAACTGAATAATCTTTTCTTCCAAGTTATGCTTGATGAAATGTCGGTCCACCTCCACATGCTTGGTGCAATTGTGTTGAATAGGGTTATGAGATATGTTGATGGCAGCTTTATTATCACATAATAAATTCATTGCAGAGTCAGGAGGGAAACCGACCTCTGTTAGTAAACTTCTAAGCCAAATAAGCTCACACAATCCTTTCGCCATGCCTCGAAATTCAGCTTCAGTGCTGGACAATGCCACTACCTTCTATTTTTTACTCCTCCATGTAACTAAGTTTCCTCCCATGAATGTAAAGTAGCCTGAGGTATATTTTTTATCCGGGATATTCCCTGCCTAGTCTTTGTTCATGTGCCCTTTAATTTTTAGATGGGCGTTCTTGGAGAACATTAGTCATTTTCCTGGTGATGACTTTAGATAATGAAGGATTTGAATTACAACACTCATGTGGTCTTCACTCGGATTATGCATAAACTTGCTTACTACACTAACTGCGTAAACAGTGTCTGGACAAGTGTGAGATAAGTAAATGAGTTTCCCTACTAGTCTGTGATATCTCACCTTATTTGCTGGCACCTGGTCTGAATATGCTCCAAGCCTATGGTTCTGCACAATCGATGTATCCACAGGTTTACACTCGAGTGATCCTACTTTTATCAATAAGTCTAGTACATACTTCTGTTGAGAGAGAAATATGCCCTCTTTTGACCTTGCCACCTCTATTCCTAGAAAATACTTAAGTCCTCCAGGTTCTTCATTTCAAATTCAGTAGACAATTGCTCTTGTAGCCTTGAGATCTCCTTGCGGTCATCTCTTGTAATTATCATATCATCCACATAAACTATTAATGATGTCACCTTGCTTTGTCGATGCTTCAAGAAGAGAATGGTCTGAGTTGCTTTGATGATAGCCATACTTCCTCATAGCTGAACTATCCAGTCAAACCATGCTCGTGGTGACTGTTTTAGTCCATACAATGCCCTCTCCAGTTTACAAATAATTTTGGTCTCAGCATATCCTGTTCATCCTGGCAGAATATCCATGTATACCTCCTCGTCGAGGTCACCGTGAAGGAAAGTTTTTTTACGTCTAGTTGATGTAGTGGCTAGTCCAAATTTGCTGCAAGAGACAGTAAGACTCGAACGGTATTCTATTTAGCTACTGGTGAGAAGGTTTCTATGTAGTCTATGACATTCTCAGTAGAAGGATCCAGAATATTAGGATGTAAAGTTGCAGTAGGAGTACTCACCTCAATGACATTCTCAGTAGAAGAAGGGCCTTTGAGTACTAAGGAATGAGGGGACTGTAAGTCATTTATAGGTTCTTCATTTCTCAATTCGACATGCTTAATTTTTTGTTGCAGTTCATCCTCTCTGTTTCCAGTTCAATGTTCAGTGCTGTTATTAACAGTTCTATACTCAGTGTCATGCTCTGGTTGTACCTCGTGCAGTTCATCCTCTCTATTTCTAGTTCTATGTTCAGTGCTGCTATTAACAGTTCTATGCTCAGTGTCATGCTCTGGTTGTACCTCATGCAATTCATCCTCTCTGTTACCAGTTTCATGTTCAGTGCTGCTATTTCCAATTCTACGCTCAGTGTCATGCTCATATGACCTATAGGGGCCATCAACCAATTCGACTCTTCTACTTGAGTAATCTCCCCCTGAAGTGAAGAATTAGGTATAGGTGAAGGGAAAAAATTTTCGAACTCAAGGAACATAACGTCCATGGTTGTATAAGTTCAGTTTTTTTTGAGGTCATAGCATCGAAAGCCTTTTTTATGCAAACCATTCCCTAAAAATAAGCACATAACGGCATATAGTTCTAGTTTTGTGCGTTGGTTCTTGTGGAGGTGGACAAAAACAACACACCCGAAGATTTTAGGAGGAAGCATCAATATTGAAGGGAGGATTTATAAAGGGGCTTTAAAGTGTAAGATTTTAGATGGCATACGGTTGATTAAGTATACGACAGTAGCCATAGCATCCCTCCAATAGCAACTTTGCACCATTACTCCAATGAGCAGAGCACGAGCTGTTTCTAGTATATGTCGATTTTTCCTTTCGATGATACCATTCTGCTGTGGTGTTTGAGAGCATAAGGTCTCATGGAGGAGGCCATGTTGCTGGAAATAGGCTTGAAATCTTTGGTTGATGAATTCACCACCATTATCGGAATGAAAAATTTTTATCTTGAAAGAGAATTGAGTCTAAACCATGGCATGAAATGCTTGGAAAACGGAAAAAAATTCATCTTTGATTTTAAGCTAATAAAACCACGTCATTTGAGTACAATCGTCGACAAAAATTACAAACCAGCGGTGACTAAAAGAAGTAGTTATCGGGAATGGTCCCCACACATCTGAGTGTATCAACACAAATGGAGTATTAGTTTTATTCAAGCTAACTGGATAAGAAACTCATTGGCTTTTAGCCTTGATACATATATCACATGTGAGGTTGGCATGCTGCAACCGTGAAAACAGAGATGGGAGTAGATGTCAGAGATAGCCAAATAATGGGTGCCCCAAGCGCCTATGCTAGAGCCAAATCTATCGTTCATGACTACTGGTTTGATGGTGCATGTGATTTGCTTTGCCTAGGCTGAAGTCAACAAGGTAATACAGTCCCTCCTCTTAGTACCACGCCTAATAATCTCCTTGTTGAGAACATCCTGAAGGAGGAAAAAGGTAAAGTATATCAGTACAACACAATTAAGTTCTTCAGTAACTTGACTCACAGACATCAACTTGTTGAAGAGTGAAGGAACAAGAAGTGTGTGAGATAAGGAGAGAGAAAGAGATAGGGACACGGTCTCAGCCCCTATGATTGGGTACGTTGCCCCATTGGTATTGGCAATACAAGTCCTCCTTAACTGAGTTGTGTTGGAGAAGTCATGTAGATCATATGTCATATGATCCGTTGCTCTGAAGTCGATAATCCAAGCATCATCATGTTGAGTAATGGAGCTAGAAAAAACATAACCATAATTACCTTGATCTGGGATGAAGGTAGAAGATCCAACCAATGGAACAAGGGATAGGTGAGAGTCAGTTATGGCTATTGCTGCTCTACCTGGGACGCTTGCAGATGCAGGAGCATTTTGTTTCTTTTAGGCTTGTAATTCATGCCACTAGTTTGGATAGCCATGCAATTTGAAACAGGTGTCCTGCGTATGTTTTGTACTCCCACAATGATTGCATTTGTTCCCATCAGAATGGCCTTTGGATCGTGAAGATGATCCAGATTTCAGCAAGATTGGTGGCTAATTAGATCTCACACCTTTGATGGCCATAACAGCCCCACTAGTCACTGCTTCTAATCCCGATACCATCACAGAATGTCTAAGATCTTCCCTTCAAATGTGAGCATATGTCTGCTTAATTGAAGGGAAGGGTTTCATGCGAAGAACATCGCTTCGAATATGATCCAGTCGATCATCTAGTCCGTCAAGAAACTTGTACACTCGCTCCTCTTGTAGGATGGAATTGTATCTTTGTATGTCAGTAGTGCATTCCATTAGATTTGGTCGATGAAAGTCACTCTCTAGCCACAAACCATGTAGGTTGTTATAGTATTTCTCTATAAATCCACCTACTTGTTTCATTCGAGATACACGACGTCTGATTTCATATACTTGTGAGGTGTCCGTTCCATCAAAGTATGTTGTGGCAGCAGAGTCTCATACCTGTTTAGTTGTTGGATAGAGAATAAAGTTCACAACCAAGGAATGGTCCATGAAGTTGATCTACCAACCTTTCACCATGGCATTCTCAGTGCGCCACTTACAAAAGAAGGGATTTGTTTCTAGTGGTTGGGGGTAGTCTCCATTGATGTATCCCAGTTTGTCTTTTCCAGAGATGTACATCTCCACAACCTAAGACCATAACCCATAGTTTGATTCATCCAACCTGATGTTGCTTGGAACCATCGGGGAATCATTGGTAGGGTTTGGATCTTTGTGAAGACCTCTGTCATTTTTTATGTCAGATTATCAAGGATAGTTTCAGTGGAGTCAGCCATGGAGGCCAAGCAAAAAGAAAAAACTTGACCCTTGCTTGGTCAAAAAACAGGAAACACAATATCTTGTTTTGATAACATGACAGAATTAGCTTTCTTTCTTGTCTTATTTCATTAATCTGAGTGCAAGATATAGAGATACAAGGAATTATTTTAGGAAGCAATTCAATGCATATACAATATATTTGTCTTTTAAAGAGTCCTTAATAATGTAGCACTCCTCCCTCGTTCATGAATTACCTATTTCAAATCGCATAATATTTAAGCTCATAAAATTTAATTGTATTAATAGTTATTTTTTAAAGTAATTTTTATTTAAAATATATTAAAATAATATTTTTTATTTTAAAAAAATTTTTTTTAATATTAATAAATTAAATCGATATAAAAATATAAAAAAAAATTGAAATTTTTTTAAAACACTTATGAAAAAGCTTTCCAGCTGGCGGATGCTCACTAATTCAATAGAAGGAGACAGCAATTGAACAGTGAAGGTATATTTTTGTCTTGCTTTTGATATTCTAAGCGGATTCTATCCACTATGCAATCTAACCACAAAAAGCTTCAGCCACCTCGTTTTCATATTCAAAAATCAACTAAAAAGAACAACCTTTTCATCCATGCATACCAGGTTGTCTTGCTAAAGAGAGTAAAACAGATGGAAGGCATCAACGTATCTATCCTAGCAAACAAGGATGAGAGATAACAGGAAGATAATCCAGCCCTCCCCAAGTTACAAAGCTTTGGGAACAAGAATCCCCAGGTTCGCACCATGTGTCGACGTATATTACAAGCTGTCTAGAAAACCAGGCAGCAAGAGGACGAAAAAACAACGCATGTTCTATCTGCATCATAAACTATTGGAATTAGATAACTTTCCACTTTCGCGCTTTCAGAATCATGGAGGCCATCCAGACCCAAAGAGCCCAAGTTGTGCACTTCTCGACGGAATAGCAGTAGCAAAATGTGACTGACGTTCAACAGCTAACAGCCCTAACAAAACTCATTCGTAGCTCTGAATGAACAGCACTCCTTCCTACACTTAGATATACATCATTTTCCTCAACATTGTCGACTACCTCACTCTTTTAGAAGCTTGAATGCTTTCTGGGCCTGATTTGAACTTTTTATATTCCCACTAGAAAAGTTTTTATTTCATGTAGATTGAGTTTTTATAAGGCGTATACTTAGAATTCTTCAAGATTAATTTATCATTCATCCTTAATCTCTTTTAATCATATTATATTTTTAATTTGATCACAAATTTGTCAATTAACCAAGTTTGTTGACTTAACTTTGATGAAATTTGAAATTATTTTAGTTTATTTTTTAAAATAAAATAACATTGTTTGGATATAAATTTTAAAAAAAAAAGTCCTTGGAATTAATTAACCTTGTCATGTCATGTCGCATATATATCTGATCAAGGCAACCAAATTTAATTGAAGCCTAGAATGAGTTTAATAACTATAAAAATGATTTAATTATCTGTAACCCAATAATAATTATTCTTAAGTTTCTTTCAATAACAGCTACACATGCCAATCCCAAAAACAAAG
>Ga0325414_1004982_pt1 | contig 13965 bp, 6 predicted proteins | sample PopdelMetagenome_8_FD_206183 | JGI IMG/M metagenome (GOLD analysis project Ga0325414, IMG submission 206183) | Populus deltoides microbial communities from Bellville, Georgia, United States - Leaf-PdKOR-R3 | ecosystem: Host-associated > Plants > Phyllosphere > Phylloplane/Leaf | place: USA...
TACTAGCTCGAAGTCTTTTCTCTATTTCTGGTTAGTTAGACAGTCTTGATTGGTGAAAATAGCTCAGAAATCATGCTTACGCTATATGTGACTGCAGTGAGAGGTTTCTTGATAGCGAGTGATTTAACCCAGATTGGATTAAAGAGAGTTCTGTGTGTTTGCAAAAGTAGAGTGTGCCCCTTGACTTGCCTTCAGAATTAAGTTGTGGAGTAAAGGATTTTTGTTTCACTATGATGCCTCTCGTTCCTGTTAGGGATAGTATGGCGATGGACAACTTGTAATTAAGGTAATAGCATGCCAAGAAGGGATCTAATAAGGAAAATAATGAATCCAAAAGGAAATCATATGAACATAGCTAATGTAGCTATTGGACGTGGCCTGAAAGCCAATCTTTCATCATGGAAGATCAATGGTTTGGGTATTTCTTCCTTGGCAGGATTTGCCATGTTTTCTTCTCAGCTTCACTCACCAAGTAAATTGCCTGATCCCACCAAAAAAAAAAGTATGTCTGGTAAAAAAAAAAAATTAGTACTTTATCAACATAGAATAGAGAATTTGTGTTGATCAAAAGACTTGTCGAAGAAACCAAAGCCAATGTCAGCATGTTTCTTTTGTTCCTCGTTACGAATCTGAATGTTGTTGAGAATAAAACTGATCACTTGTCATTTTTGTCTCCATTAAACTCACAAAATACTCACCAACCACCTTCAATTCTCTTTCAACAACAACCTCAATTTCCGAGTAATGTCTCAAAAATCCATCGAACATTACTCTTGGAAAAATCACTCATCACTCCTATTTTTGTCCCACATGATCTCATTACCCTATCAAATCCTTCGTTGCCAGCATCCTCCAAAAAGAACATAGGCAGGACAGCTCTTCCAATTCTAAAACACTCTGCCTTGATTGCAACCAAACTTAAGAAACCATAATCTTAAGCCCCATTTCTTCACCAACCAAACAAATAAAAAGGTATAAAAGCAGAAGAATAAAAGCCTTCAAAAGCCACCAGCATGATGTCAGGGAATATTGAAGATGATTTCAATAAGGCTCGTCAAAGTTTCATGATTTTTAAAACTTTTTTTTTTGCCTTGAAATTATTTTTTAAAAAATAATTATTATCATATTCTCAAAGACAATCTTATATATAAAACTAAATCAAGCAAACACACTGTAAGATTTCAGTTAAGAGGAAAATATTATATATAAAACCAATTAATGACTCAATTTGATCACAACTCAAGTTTGTTTATATCTATAGAATCTACAATTTGCTTTCCACGTCAGCTATCACATCAGAAATTGGCAAAAATCTATGAAGCCCCTCCAGCAAATCAGGATAGTCTGCAAACAGCTCAACCACATCTCTGTACACATCAGCCACGTCCTTGCACTTGTTTCTGTGTGCACATAAAGTCATAAACAAGTCTTTGTAAGCCTCCTTGTCGATGTGCTTCTGCACCTTCCTTACAAAATCGACAGCTTCTTCATGGTTTATAGTAACCTTCTCTGCGGCCATTAATGCTTCTTAATTGATGCAATTTTGAGAAGGTTAGAAAGCTGAATAAAAGAACAAATTACCCTAATTATTATTATTATTATAGTTTTTTTGTATTAATCGTAGCGCATTATATATATTTGTAAGCATTAAAAAAATATCCAATAGAGTAAGCATTAAAAAAATATATATCTGGCCCATACCCGTTAAGAAACCAACCACCTCTCAAGTCTCAAACCATGGCCCAAAGCATTTGAAGTCCTTATGTTCAAAAGCTTTTCAAACTAGGTACCTAGATAAATGTTGACAAATGCAAAGTTGAAGAATAAAGGGTTTATTATAAATTAAATCTCTAAAAAATCAAGAATATTCTAATATGAAAAAATTTTAAAATACTCCATTTTATTTTTCTCTTTCTTCATTTGTTAAAAGGTTATTACAAATCTGTATATAGAAAATAAACTAGAAAACCCTAATAATATTGAATAAAAAAAATATCATTTTTAAATAGAGAAAAAAACTATAAAAGCATCATAATAATGAATAGAAAAATAAAACTAACTAAGTAAAATATCTATTTTTCCTAAAAAAAATTCTTACATCAAATGTTTTTTTTTTTTTTTGCAATTAAGCTGTGAGCAATAGTTATTAAATCCAATTTCACCAAGTGGTTTGACTCTTAAAATAATTTAAACTAATTTTGACATTGATTTGTAAATTTTAAATTAATATGCAACTCAATATATATATTTATATTCAAAATTCAAATCCAAATTAATATGTCGTATCTTCTCTCTCTCATTGTACATACTTAGGAGGTATTTATTGCTCCCGAATAAGTGATATTGACTTTATATCAGCTTCATATATAATATTTTTTTTACATACAAAGAAATATTTATTTTCAATATACTACTCATCTACTATTTCTTATTTTTCAATCGGTAGAGAGAGAGAATGAGAATGCTAAAAATTAAGATTTATTTCCAACTCTAAATATTTCCTTTTTTATATGCTATTTATTTTAGTTGTCCCATTTTTAGTTGTTATTTTTTTATTGATATGATATTTAATTTCATAAAAAAAAAATCCAGTAAACAAAATCCTAGCCATTAACTTGAAATGTTATGTCAAGATTTAACTAGTGTTATGTATTAGGGTATGCTTGATACGTGGGTAAAGGAGTTTTCCACCTCTTTTGCTTGTGTTTATAACAATTTCAAGGGTGGGGAAAAATCTAAAGAAGTTTAAGATTTAATCTCAAAAGCGGAGTTAAATGATAACTTTATGGAGGGAGGAAGGGGTAAAAAAATGATTTATCAATGGGAGAGATTTGCAAGTAGCTAGAAAAAAAATGATAATGATAAGATTTCAAAAGTGAAAAATAATGTCAATTATAAGAAAATTAAGATTGTCGTGTTAGAAAAATAGTATAAGAAAATAATTTTGGTTGAAGTAACTCTAGATCAAATTTTAGACCTAGAGTGCATTTATTACAACATTTAATAGTTTTATCAACTGAATTTTTCCGTCGGCGTAAGATATATATTTCATCGGTAATTAATTTACCAACAAAATTACAGATGAAAATACTCCGTCGGTGAATCTTTCATCGGTAATTTTTTATCCGTCGGTAAATCCATTGTTAATAAAAAAAATATTATTACCGACAGATTTACTGACGGAATAGACGCGTAAAAAAAAATTACCCGCTTCATTTCGTCGGTATATCCCTCGAAAAATACCATTGGTAATTCCATCGGTAATTATTTAAAAACATTTAAAAAAATCCATTTTATAAAATTATAAAATAATTAAATTAACATAAATCAACACTCTATAATATATACTCAAAATGCTTTGAAAAAAGAATAAGAAAATCAACTCAAACAAATTTGCAACAAATAAATAAAACAAAATAAATAAATTCAACTAAAAAAAGTCATATGAAAAAAATAAAGTTGCATTTGCTAAAGAATTAAAAATCCTATAAACAAATCAACTAAAAATTGATCTCATATGAAAAAAAATCTCACAACAACATTTATACATTTATGAAGAACAAAAGCAATTAAAAATAAAATAAAAAACAAATATAGTGAAAAAAATCATGAAAAAAGAAGAAAAAGAAAAATCTTACCTTAATGTAGTTGCAAGTGAAGCTAAAGAGAGAAAATTTTTTTTGTAAAGCATATTAATTAAAAAAAACTAAGAGGATAAAAGAAGAAAGAAAAAGAAGACATACCCGAGCATGGAGGAGAAGAGAAGGAGATGGGGATAGAAGAGAAGAGAAAGAAATAGATATTGATGTTTTTTACATATAGTGAAGAAGAAGAAGAAGAAGAAGAAGAAGAAATGAGTCTGTCTCTTGTGAAATAATGGGATTCAGGCTTTTTATTGGGGCGCGTTAGCGATGGAATTACCGACGGATAATTAAATATTAATATTTTTTAATTATTCCATTGGAAATTTCGTCTGTACTATTTAATTAAAAAATTTAATTTCATAAAAAGTTTTCAGAAACCACCAACAATTATCGATGATTTTTCAATCCGTCGGTAATATTTAAATGAAAATTTTAAATTAATTGAATTTTTTCAGAAAACCACCAAATAACACCGATGACTTTTCAATCCGTCAGTGATTTTGTCCGTAAAGAACAACAATTCATTGTAATTAAAAAGTGAACAGTTCTAGAGTTCTCTGGAAAATACCAATGGAAAATTCCGTCAGTGATTCCCTTTGTAATTGACATGATGAATATTATCCACAGTTTACCAATGATTTTACCGACAGAATAAATTCCGTCAGTAATTCCGTTGATAAAAATGACACGTCATCATTTTTTTTTGCTTTGTTTTAATTTTTTCTCACTGTAATTATACCGAGGGAATATTTCCGTCAGTAAAATCCCTCGAAAATTTATTGACAAAAATATTTTCTTGGTATTTCCGTTTATATTTATCGATTTTCTGGTAGTGATTATAATGATAAAAAATGTTGTATTATCATGAAAAAGACTATATTCAGTATCATTGTAAGAAGAAGAAAGCCAATGTAGAAGAACTGATGAAGCTAAGGAGCAAGAAGTCTAGAGATGCTACGATTGTACAAATCATAAAGATGTTCCCATGGTTTATAAAGGCAATGAGGTTTTGAGAAGCTCATGAAATTTAGGTTCTGCATGCTCTTTTCATATTTGTTTAAATAATGGTTTAATATTTATATAAAAAGAAAGATGGAAATTTTATAATGCTAGTAGTTTATGATAAAATTAAAGTTGTTAATTGATAATAATATTAAAATTAACATGCTTGATGATACAATGAAGACTTTATTAGTTCAAAATAAAATGTTTCAATTTAAACTAGGTGAAGATTTATTAAAAAATGATTTAAATTGAACAATATTTATATTTCAAACAACATAAATTGAAACAAGATAAAGGTCATGACATAACACTTTCTTTTTTTGGTTTTATATTAGAAATTATTATCGAATTAGCTTATATATAAACTAAAACTAACTATTTTTTTAAGTAATTTTAAATATGCATCTTTCAATTTAACATCATATCATAGTTATTATCAGGGATCAGAATTAGATCAAGATCAAGTTTAAAGAAAAAAAATTCAAATGACTTGGTGAACAATTGACCCGGCTTGACCCAAACAAATAATCATGATATCTATTATTATCAACAATTTCTCTATTATATACATATTATGCAAAGTTTCATGAATTATTTCCATTAGATAATCAATAATGCATGTATTTTTTATGGAGAAGGAATTCATTCTCACACCCTTGTTGTAGTTTTCTATTCATTTCACACCGCAAGTGAAGCATCCGCGTACACGACCTGTTATTCCTCAACTCAATTTCTCCATTAATGCTATAAGGCTACCAAAATATCGTTAGAGAACAGTGATGGAGAAAGCGGGATATCCTACTTTTGACCACTTTAATATACACCCATCGTTTAACACAAAATAGGACTCGACGACAATATATCGGCAAATCACTTCATTCCATGAAAAAAGTTTTGAGGAAGAAATTTTTTGATTCCACAAGATCAAATCAATTGTTCAGAACACATGACTTTCCATGTCTATATATGAAGAAAAAGCAAAGTAGTTTACGCAACAAGTTGGAGGAATTGACTAGTGACAGTGATTGTGGAGCCTTAGATCAAACCAGTTCACCAGCAAGTCAACGAGTGACAGTGATTGTGGAGCCTTAGATCAAACCAGTTCATCAGCAAGTCAAGCATCCGCGTTCACGACCTTTAATGCCTTGACTCATCTTGGCCAGTAGTGATATAATTAAAGAAGAGAGAGTGGTGCACTGAGGTTCTTGGCCCGGCGGTGGGAGGGGTTTGTCTTCTCCTGTTGCTTCTGGGTTCGAGTCTTCATGTGCACGTCTGTCATCCCCGCGGTGCCTTACATGCCCATTGGATTTGCAGGGTGTTCAGTGGGCCGTGGGATTAGTCGTGGTGCGCGCAAGTTAGCCCGGACACCCACGTAAATAAAAAAAAAGAAGAGAGAGTGGTATATCCTACCTTTGACACCCAACGTTTAACACAAAATAGAGCTCTATAAATACATCAATAATTGTTATTAGGCTACCTTGATGACAGGTTCTAGAGTTAACAATTAAAGTCAAAATTGAAAATTCAACACAAATATTGCATCATGCATGATACAATAATTTTAGTTATTTTGTGAGTTAGGTTTTTTCAAGAAACTAAAAGTTGACTTTTCATGCTAAGATTGTTGACTTTTGATTTTCAACTTTTCAACATTCAAATTTTTCCTCGACTTCAACACCACCTCTCTAATTTTGTTGGCATGCAATTAATAACATAAATTGACTCCCAGCCAATAAGGTCTACGCCAATTGTTTGGTGAGGTTACATGCCAACAAAACTAATTTGAATATTTTTCCCATCCTGGCAAATAGACCAAGGGCTAAACAATAAAATAAAATAATATTCAAAATATAAATGAAATAATATTCAAAATATAAATAGACCAAGGGCTAAACAATAAAATAACATAATAATTAGAAAGTTGAAATCTCAAAACATAGAATCTACAGATAAAATCATGGAAATGGCCAAAGTACTGTAGTATAAAGAGGACCTCTATGGTCGCCCAAACTCACATAACAAACAACAATATTCTACGCAGTAGTTCATAGAATTATCTAAGATGATGATGAAAAAAATGTGGGCTTGGATGTTGCTAGCGTTATTGACTTTGGTTGGCAAATGGTGTGGTTGTTGTTATGGATGTTTGGAGGAAGAGAGAATTGGTCTCTTGGAGATCAAAGCTTTGATCGACCCAAATCACCTTTCCTTGCGAGATTGGGTGGACAGTAGTAATTGTTGTGAGTGGTATGGGATCGAGTGTGATAATACTACAAGGCGAGTGATTCAACTCTCTCTTCGGGCTGCAAGGGATCAGATAAGTGTGGGGGACTGGGTTCTCAACGCATCTTTGTTTCTGCCTTTTAAGGAATTGCAAAGTCTTGATTTGAGTTCTAATGGATTAGTTGGTTGCTTTGAGAATCAAGGTTGGTTCAATCTTTCTGTTCTTATAATCATAAAATAAATATATATTATTTTGTGAATCTTATACTGAAATTACGCTGATGAAGTGGCTGGTGTTTAATGTCAATTATCTTGCTTTGATGTTTCTCCTCCAGGCTTCGAAGTCCTATCATCAAAACTGAGGAAACTGGAGGCACTTCACCTAAGTGCTAACCGATTTAATGATGAAGGCATTTTATCATGTTTTACTGGGCTTTCCGCTTTCAAGTCTTCGGGTCTATCAAATAATCAGTTGAAAGGATCAGGTAGCTTCTATGGTAACCGTTTAATTATTTAGCTTTGAAACCTTTTCTTTTCTCCTTCTCAAATGATTTTTTCTGTGCGTTTATTTCCTTTCAATATGCTTTTGGGAAACATCCTGCAGGTTTCAAAGACTTGTCATCAAGGTTGAAAAAACTGGAGAACCTTTATCTAAGTGTTAACAATGACAGCATTTTTTCATCTCTAACTGGGTTTTCATCTCTCAAGTCTTTGGATTTGTCATTCAATATGCTGACAGGATCTACTAATATCAATAGATAATTCCTACCTAGGTGCTTCACATGACATTCTCTTATACGGTTTCTTTATCAAGAAAAAATGAGGACTTTATATCTATTTAATAATCAATTTAATGATAGCATTTTATCTGGCTGAGCTTTCATCTATGAAGAATTTGTATTTGTATTTGTGTCTGTATTTATAATATAAATATGCATTCATGTATCATTTTTTTATGTATAATTTGAGAATCATATAACTCGTGAGTTTTCAAGTCTAACCGATAAGGTTGAGGAACAATCAATTGAACAACAGCATCCCATCAATTCTGATTTTTAATTTCTGTTATGCATATCAAGAGCTCTTTATGACTTGCATACAACAACAACTCTCTTGTAGTTTCTGAGATCATATCATCACATTTGGGGAAACTTGAGAACCTTGACCTAAGCTATAATATGTTCAACGACATCATTTTATCACATCTGCAAGGATTTTCTTCTCTTCTCTCATCTTTAAATTTATCAACCAATATGTTGTTAGGATCAACGTTGTCAATGGTAAAGTTGTGAATATTTAGATGGTACATGCCAACTTATTTAGCTCATTTTTTAACAATACTTTTTAAAATCTCTAAATTTTTCAGGCAATTTGTTGTTTATATCGCACTACAAAAGTTTACGATGTATATTCAATATTAGTTCTTTATCATAGGTTTACTGTTACTCTATTGTCATAATACTCAATTTCACTACTTATTTGATTGCCTGTTTTCAATTCTGCACATCATGATAGGTTCGTTGGGAGCATTGCCATCCCTGAAGATCCTATCTCTTAAGGAAACTAATTTAAGCGGGACATCAATAAATCAAGGTTAATCATAGTTTAGTTTCCGAAAATCTTAATTAATAATGTAAAATAGAATGGCTATTCTGTATCATCACTATTTTCTGAAATCGGGCACGGAGACTGATTGCGTAAAGAAAAAATATTAGCACCCCAAATACATCCTACCTAAGATGAGTTGCATTGTTTAATTGTCTGATATAAACTAAAGTATTATTGTGTTTTCTAATTATTGACCCGTCTAAGGTTTAAGAAAATTTCTCCTCTATAAAAAAAATCTTTATCTTATCGGGTAAAGCCTAACCGTTCTAATGTCAATAGAAGAACTAACTTTTATTAGGAATACATCTTATGTATAAGTTCGTAATTTCGATTATTAAAAGAAAACAAAATATTTTTTTAGAATTTTTGAAATATTAGCTTAGATCTCACGACTTTAATAAGTTGGTTATTAAAGTCCAAAAGCATGCTAAGACATATTTTTTCAATTTTTGTTTGTATGAAAACATGATATGAAAATTTTTATATTTTTGAGAGTCTTGGCTGTATGTATAAAAATAAATTTTTTTGTCTTTTTCTATATAATTTTTTACAACATTTCAGAGAAAATTGAGTATTTTAATACCAGATTTATATATTTATAGTATAAAAATACAAATTAATATTAATCAAAATTGGTAGAAAAATACACAAAAAATAACAAATTTTTTGAAAGGATTTTTGGATTTTTTTTGGATTTTTTTCTGTTTTAATATATATATATATATAGTGGGGGGCCTGGTCCGGCCCAGTTAACTGGGCCGGACCCAGCTGAGTTGGGTTGTGTTGGGCCGATCGTGGCCCAACAAATCCCTTTTTCTTTTTGGGGACGGGCCCAGACCAGTCCAGCCATTCGGGCTGGTCCAGAACTGAATCGGCCGAAGACTGGGGGTTAATTATTCCCCCCCGTCCCTCCTTCCTGTATGCAGAATGAATTCTGCATGCAAGCGCGGCCTGAAGTAGGGGGAAAAGAGAAGGGGAGAAGAGAAAGTTGGGGGGGCAACCTGGTCGTAGCTAGCTGTCACGGTGGTGGTCATGTTGTGGAATACGGCGAGAGGCCGGTGGTAGTAGCGTCGGAGCTGGTGGCGACAGGTGGTGGTTGTTGCCTTTCTCCTCCACTGTGCAGAGACACAGAGGTCTCCTTTGTTTCTTTCCCTCTTCTGCTTTTATTTCTATTCTTTCCACTACCTCGTCTCTTTTCTGTTTCTTCCCTCCTGGTTCTTCTTTTTTCTTTTTCTTTTTTCTTTCCTCTTCTCTTCCCCTCCTCTGTTCTCCCCTGTTTTTCTTCCAACTCTCAAAACCCCCCTCCTGTTTTTTTGTCTCTGCCTCTGTCTCATTTACCTCCTCATAACCATTCCTCCTCTAAAACATCCCCAGCTTCTGTTACTTATAAATGCAGGGGAGAGGTAGCCACCCTATCCTGTCCAAGCTCAGGGTAAGGTGGCATGGGGCAGTTTTTTTTTTTTTTTGTTCCTCGAACAATATATGAAACGGTGATGATGCGGTCAAAATGAGTCGTTTTATTTAAAAAAATAGCGCCAAAATATATCAATTTTAAATCAATCCTCAATTTTTAATTTATTTAACTAAGTTTTTAATTGTAATTTTAATTTTAAAAAACAATTCAATTATATCCCTGTCAAATTTTAATTTCAGCCCTAATTGGCCAATGTTTTCACTTTAATTCTTAGTCAAGGATTTATGCAATTTGAACCTTAATTGATCAACAAATATTAAAATTTTTTAATTTAGCGCCGGACAATTTCAATTCCTCTATTTATGTATATTTTCTAATTTGGTTCTTAGTTTTAAATTTCTTCAATCAAGTTCATAATTGGCCATCAAACTTTAATATTTAAACAATTAAGCTCCTGATTTGACCAAATCAACTCTTGAAAATTATATTTTGACCTCTGAACTTTACTCTCTTCAAATTAAAGCTCAAATTGATTTAAAAATTAATTTTTCTTGCAATCAGACCCTTTATAAATTCAATTAAACCTTCAATAAAATTTAATTAAGTCCATAATATCTTATTTTCAACTTTTTTTCCTGAAATTGAATTTTCTTTGTCAATAGAGCTCTCGTCAGTAAAAAAAGATACTGTCAAATTTTAATTTTTATATTTTTAAACATTCTCAACTAAATTTTAGCTAATTTTTGGGTACTTTGACATCCTCTTTTCATTGCTATTATTTTTTATTTTTTTTTAAATATATTTTTTTTGTTTTTTTTAGAGAACCCAAAAATAGATAATAAGAAATGAATAAAAGAACAAACCCTAATTATTATTATTATAATTATTTTTGTATTAATCGTAGCACATTATATATATATGTGCCCTATCAACTCTAATTAAGTCGGACTCCTATCCTGCTTATTACCGGGGCATTAAGCCTATCCAATATAGTAAGCATTAAAAAAAATAATATGGAATCCTTATGTTCAAAAGCTTTTTCAAACTAGGTACCTAGATAAATGTTGACTAATGCAAAGTGAAGAATAAAGGATTTATTATAAATTTAAAAATTTAAAAATCAAGAACATTATAAATATAAAAAACTTTTAAAATACTCAATTTTATTTTGCTCTTTCTTTATTTGTTAAAAGGTTATTATAAATCTTTATATAAAAAATAAACTAGAAAACCATAATAATACTAAATAGAAAAAAAATAAATTAGAAAAGGAAAAAAAACTATAAAAGCATCATATGAATAGAAAAATAAAATTAACAAAGTAAAATGCCTATTTTCCTAAAAACATTTCCTACATCAAATGTTTTTTTCTTTTAGTTTCTTCTTCTTCTTCTTCTTCTTTTTTGCAATTAAGTTGCGAGCTATAATACCATTAATTAACTTGGAATGTTATGTCAAGATTTAACAAGTGTTATGTAACGTCAAGGGTATGCTCGATACGTGGGTAAAGGAGTTTTAATTTCATCTCTTTTACTTATGTTCATAACAATTTCAAGGGTAGGAAAAAATCTAAAGAAGTTTAAGATTTAATCTCGAAAGTGGAGTTAAATGATAACTTTATGGAGGGAGGGAGGGAGGGGTAAAAAAATGATTTATCTATATAATGATAATTAAGATTTTAGAAGTAGAAAATAATGTCAATTATAATACGACATTAATTGTAAAGGTTTCTCTAAAAACAAAAAAAATGATTTTCGTGTGTTAGAAAAATAGTATAAGAAAAATAGCACTTAATCAATGCATTTTCTTCCTTCTTCCTTCTTTTTTTATATGTATAGAAACTGTCTTATACATGCATGTAGATATCTTATTGGTTGGGTTTTACAATTACACTTTCTAATTTATAAAGCCAGGAGTAAATCACATATATCAGATATTTTTTTCTTGCCCCAAATTCATTTTGATGGGATAGAGATTGATGCAGTGGGATCTTGACTTCACAGGTCTACGAAGAAGAAAAACAAGTGCTAGTGGATGATGAGATTAAGAGACTTGTCAGAAAATCAATTGTTCGAACAAATGACTTCCCAAGTCTATGAAGAAAGAGCAAAGTAGCTTACACGACAAGTTTGGAGGAACACCCCGTTCCACATGCTTGAAGAAAAACAATAACAAATAACAGACTAATGAAAATAATTGTAGGCCCAATTGCTTAAACGGTTGAACTTTTTTATGTTGGAAAATAATTTTTAACATTAAAAGTAAGCAGGGTTTGTTTTTTTATTTGACTTTAAATATGTAAATTAATTATGTTTTAAATAATTTTTTAATCAAATAATTCAATATTACATGATTAAGTTTAGTTAATCAAGTAATTTCAACATCAAGCCATAACTCTTCTTTGTAAAGGATTCTACTGGTTAATTTGAAGAGCACGCAACCATCTAATTTTTTAGTCCAAAATACTAGACTGGAATGTGATTTTTGACCTCATCTTTCATCGGTTGATCTTTTGGTTGAAGTGTTTCGTTAAAAATTTCAGCTACATAGACTCCGATCTTTTTAGAAATTCAGAATGTATTATGAACTGGACTAACTAATTAGGGCTATCATTGCTTCACTTATTTTTTCGAGTTTCCCTTTTGCACCGTTTGGGAACGCGGTGCAAACCGCGTTTTTAAAAAATTCAAATTTTTATTTTTTTGCTAAAATTTAATATGTTTTGTATGTTTTAGATCGTTTTGATGTGCTGATGCCAAAAATGATATTTAAAAAATGAAAAAAAAATCATTGACATGCATTTCGGCTTGAAAAGTTATTTGAAAAGCACTCGCAACCACACTGCTAAACACGCTCTCCATTATCTTTTAGTCCCCATTCTCTTAATGGGATGCATTATATATAATAATCTCGGTTACTATAAAAAAAAAAACATAAAAATAAATTTAACATAAAACTTTTTCTTTTTTTATTGCAAGCCATTGATAGTCCTAGCTTAGGGTTGATCTAAGTTACAATAAATTTAACTTTTTTAACTCTCAAATCTCTAGATCTATCAAACAATAGGTGATTGTGCTTCTTTTAACGGGCTATTTTCTTTTTAAGGCTATTAGATCTCTGTACCAAATAATTTATCCACCAAAAATAAGAACTACAGCATAGTTTAATGACTGTGATTGTGCTTCTTCAGAATTTTACTCTTGTACTCCACTTATTCCTAGCAATCATCTGTAACATTTACAGATCTTGATGACTGATTTTTTAGGGGCTTACAATTCGTATATTTTTCAATATGTAACCAAACACTAATATTAATGCTAAGAGACTTGTTAGAAAATCAAATGTTCGAACAAATGACTTCCCAAGTCTACGAAGAAAAAAGCAAGGTAGCTTACACAACAAGTTGGAGGAACACCCCGTTCCACAAGCTTGAAGAAAAACATTAACAGACTAATGAAAATAATTGTAGGGCCCAAGATCAAACAATTGCTCAAACGGTAATCACAATTTATTTTAATTATGTTAAATTTTTAAGTTAAAGAGTTTATGTTGGAAAATAATTTTTAATATTAAAAGTAAGCGGGGTTTGTTTTTTATTTGACTTTAAATATATCAATTAATCATGTTTTAGATAATGTTTTCATCAAATGATTCAATATTACAGGATTAAGTTTAGTTAATCAAGTAATTTAACATATAGATAAATTTAACATAAAACTTTTTTTTTTTTGCAAGCCATTGATATTATCTTTCGTTTTCAATTTTATTGGCCCACACGGTGTTTATGATAGTCATCTCTGCCCTAACTTTCTTCATTCAAACACATCAATATATAATATTTTAATCAATGTATATTTTTCTTCTTTGGTAGTTATATAAATATATTTATAAAAAAGAAAATGAATTTGTTTTGAATGGACTAATATCATTCAGATTAAGAATAATCAAACAATAATTAATATGGAAGTAAATCAGCCTAACAGATATTTCTTTCTAAAATTGATGATGTTGATAATAAATTGGGAATCTTGACCGACTTCACAAGTCTACGAAGAAAAAGAAGTGCAAGTG
>Ga0325414_1004983_pt1 | contig 13964 bp, 5 predicted proteins | sample PopdelMetagenome_8_FD_206183 | JGI IMG/M metagenome (GOLD analysis project Ga0325414, IMG submission 206183) | Populus deltoides microbial communities from Bellville, Georgia, United States - Leaf-PdKOR-R3 | ecosystem: Host-associated > Plants > Phyllosphere > Phylloplane/Leaf | place: USA...
TATTTTATTATTAATATAAACTTCATTTTATCACCATCTCACCATAACCATCTAATATCGTCATCACACCAGCTATCTCATTCACCACCACCACCATCATCATCACTAGATTATCGATGTAATTATCATTTTTTTTTTTTTATTATTACTTAAACATCATAACTACTATAACAATTATTACCATTACTTGTAATCACCAGTATCACCATATTATTATTAAGATATCCACAATAAGAACTTTTATTATTATCGTTATTATCATTTTCACAACAACCATCCTATAATCACTATTTATCCTCATATTATAATCATTATTATCACTGTCACCACAAAAACAACATAACAATTATTATTTTCACAATCACCACTTCTATCATTAATTCTCATCTTTATTATCATCTTTCAAAAAATACAAATGCAAATTAATTTATTATACTAGAAAATATTTTCTTTTTAATGCATTCAAACAATGGAAAATAACTTTAAAAAAAAAAAAAAAACTTTTCACGTAAACATGTTTTTTGCAATCCTAATGCATCCTTAGCTTGCCGTGTTTGGTCGTTTTCTTTTTTTCTCCCCCGAGAATGAAGCTTCCCATGCTTCTGTTTCACATTATCTCAAGGTTGTTATAAATGCAGGCAGCATGAATCAATCAAACCAATGGGCTGAAATAATGAAGCTTCAAGAAACCGCGATCTGACATGGCCAACAGGTGAACCATGCAGGAAATAATGTATTTGTGAACATTCCATGCCCTTAGCTTGAAAGGGGATGATGCCTAGGAAAAAAAATAAAAGAAGGCCATGTTTTTCTGCACAATAAAGGGTGATGTATTAATCAAGCTGTGCCAAAAAGATTCATTACTGTTCCAAGTTCAAGATTCATGCTTCCATTAACAAAAGCCAGGAGAGTTCATACATGACTTTCCTCGTCTGGCTAGCCAGGAACTTCAACGAGAATGGCAGTATTCAATTTGCTCGAGCACATAGCCGCCCAAGTTGAACTTACAGTACACTAGATAAAATTAACCTCATGTACCAACATGTTCATATGCATAAATGAGATCGCAACCAAAATCATATAATAATATTGATAACAACCCAAAAAGATACGCACTCGTAAAGAATCATGTAAAACGCTGAAAAAATGGGAGAATAATTTTATTTTATTTTTATCTCTACCACCAGTTAACCTTGGTGATGTGACTTGTTTTTTTTTTTTAATTACTTTTCCTTGATTTTTTGGGAAAAAAAGTATATCATACGTGCTTCGCTTCACAGGTTGGATTAAAAAAATAGTAAAGTTTAGCCATTGGCGATGTAATTTTTGTAGCAGCAAGAAATATTTTTATTACAAGTAACGTATATGATAAACAAATGGAAGATCAAAGACATCAGTAACATTAAGAAAAAAAATTTAATGATAACAAAATATTAAACCGAGAAGTTAGGAGGACTCAACCAAGTTTTTATTTAATTTATTCTTATTTAATTTAGGTTTAAAATCGAATCGAATTAAAGCTGACAAGATGTGAACTCATTAAAATCCAATTTAATATCAACAAAAAAATTCCTAGACATCATTGTTTTAAGCTTTTTTTTTTATATAATAAAATAATTATATTTTTATCAACTAGAGTTAACTTAGATTAACTCCTAAACTTACAAACTAGATAATGAGCTTGGATGGATTTAATAATTTAATTTTTAAAATTTTTTTTTTCTAACTATACAACAATAAAAGTTGACAAGCAAAGAAAATTAATTCATCCAATAAAATTTAAGAAAATAAAACTAGCTATAAAAGAAGAGCACCCCCTAATGTTACAAAAATCATGCCATAAACTTTCTAAAAAAACAAAAGATTGAATGGTATTTAATCAAATAATATAAAAAAATTGACAATTAAATAAAATTAAAAAGAAATAACATTATAAAAAGTTATACAAAAAGAACACTTGCTAATATAATAATAAAAAAAAGCTATGATCTCACCTAAAAAAAATTGCAATTTCAATGATATTCAATAAAAAGAATTTCAAATTAATGGAATGAAGTGCAAAATATAAGGAAACAAAGAACAAAAAAAAAAAGCAAGCCATACAATCATGTGAGCTTGACACGCGTACCACCTCAATTTTTTTATATATTAAAAGGTGATTGACATGTTATTTATCTTTTAATTTTTTTAAAAAAGACAAACATTTACAATACAAAATCTGCAAATTAATCAAAAAATTCAACAATAAAAAGAGCAAAGTACACTCTAAAAACTTTAATGAACTTAATTATAGCTTCAAATAACCTTAAAATCAATCTAAATATTCAAAATTAATCTAAATTCAAAAACTTTCTTAGTGCTAAGATCTACACTCTCAAACAATGAAAATAGTATCACAATAAAATTTCTTTTATTAAATTAAATTTGTTGAATTTTAGTGGTCAAAATTAATATCTACCGAGATTTTTTTCTCTACAACTAGAATTCAGCAACTCTAACTTTTATCAATATAGTGAAAAAAAAAAGTTTTATAATGAAATTGAAAATTTAAAAGGCAAAGCCACTGGAAAGTAACAAATCCAAGAGTTGGACAACTAAATTAACCTTTTCCCTCCAATTTTTGAAATTGACACCTATTTTCCTCTCTTTTCCATTTTGCTTCTCTTTCTTAGAAAATTAGAAATAATTGGCCATCAATTTGACTTTAAAAGGTTGAAAATGAAAAGTAAAAAAAGATCAAGCACCAAAATGGGAAAAATATGCAATGATCCGGTCCAAAATGATTTATGAAAAGTTGCACGGTAAAAACTACACATTTAGTTTTTTTTTTTTTTTTTGTTAATTGTTAATGTAACCGGTGTCAGTATTTTGTACATTTCAATTTAATTAATTAATTAATATATATATTGGATTTTTGAGCTTGCAATCTCCCGGTTGAAAGTTGAGCTGCATTTAGAATCATGAGAAAAATGACCCCATGCCTTCCTAGTAAAAAAAATTCTTTTTCCTCAACACGGCATTTAAGAAACCAAGAAAATGAGAGAAGATCTTACAACAGCCAAAAAAAAAAAAAAAGTTATCCTCTTTCATATCAAAACTCATAAATACTGGCCTCTTAATGTTTATGCTTTGTACCAACAAATTTCCAAATGGAAACTACCATCTCATCAGTAGTAATCTACCCAAAAAGTTACTGATTGCGCGAGACTGAAAAGCACAGCAACCACTTTGCCCCTTGGTTAAATTATGAATAATGCTGGGGTAAGAGGAAGAAAATCATACAAGTATAATTGAGTGGAAAGAAGGTATTACTATTTCATTTCCTTCTAAACATCCCAAAAGCATTTTAGTATTTCTTAGACACGATATCATAGCTGAGACATTACACATACTAAAGGGCACACCTTTGATTACTGACTGGCCCTCCCAAAGAAGTGTTCTATCTGTAAACACCCTTGAGATTGCAAACTGCTTGTTTTAGCTCCATGCTTGCACTTCTTGGCAGATACAGAATTTTCCTTGCCATCCTGCATAAAAAGGTCACAGTTAGAAGTCAAGCAATCAGTTTCATAACGAGGTTGTAATATGGAGATATGTGATTCTAGATACAACGTGGATGACAAAAAAAATAGCTGCAAGAAAACCAAAGAGCCAAGTTGCTTGGATATGAACAGAAAACTAATTGATACTCTATAACAAAATGTAAGTATAAGCATGATTGCGTGACATGTATTGAAACGCAGGCAGCTACAAGTTGCGAAGACAAAGATGTTTCAAACCAAAATGTGTCAAACTAATAATTAAATAATTGTATACATGCATTACCTACCAACAAGGATTGATTCATAGATCTCAGCACTTTAACTCTACCACCTCGCCCATCAGATCCAACAGCAATTAAATCCCTGCTACTTGCACTTGTACCTTGCGCGGCCAATGACCCGTTGCTTTGACCACGCTTACACCATCTCCCCAAGTACCGGTTTGTTCCATCAGGACCCATCAATCCACTAGAGAAACATATATCCCCTGGAGGTTTAGTATCATAATAAACAGCTAATGTCAGATTCTGAACAATTAATATTCCAAAATATGTATTTTACAGAGGGCAAAAGTGTGCTCATGCATGTAGTTATATCACAAAGTTCGGCTCAAGCCACTCCTTGAAACCAATTACATCAAACTCAAATTATACCAATAGTAAATGTGTGTTGGGATTGTAGTGGCGTGGCGGTTCAAAATACTTTTCGCTTAGAAATGTATCAAAAAAAAAAAAATTATTTTTTAAAAATTATTTTTAACATCAGCGATTTGATAACATAAAAAAATTCATTTTAAGCAAAAAAAAATCAAAATTTCAAGAAACGCGGTTTGCGCCGCCTCCTAAGGAGTCTTTTCTAATGTTAAGAATGGGTTGAACTTCTCTGGTGTCATCAAGAGACACAATAACTTCATCGTCTGTAGCAGAATCAAGAGCATTGCCCTTACCATTGTTGATTCTTATGCCAAAAGGTCCAGATGGGTTCACTGTTTTGTGCACTTTGGCTTCACTGTGAATATCAGAAACTGCTTCTGACTTTGCAAGAGCAGATTCACCCTCTCTGGTCTGATGTTTTGAATCAGGGTCTAGAATTACATGCACAGCTGTAGCAAGATTCAAAGCTGCTTCATCTCTTGCATAATAAGCATTTCCCTGTTTGTTAAGATCAGTGATTCTAGTACATTCTTTGGATGAATTGGCACCCTTATCACCCATGAAACTAAAATTTTCTCGATCACTGGTCGAGCTTCCTGTTAGATCCACAGATACACAATGCTGTTCCTTTTGACCGGCACATGAAGTACTTGTGGCCAAAGCATTAGAACTGTCCTTGATATCTTCTGCAACAAGCCCTTTGCAATTTGCCTTCTTTGAAGCTTTTAAAGCCCTCAAACTTTCGTTATCTTTTACTTCAACAACCATCTCTAGTTCTTGGACCCTTGTCTGACGATGGCAACAAAACAATCATTTCAGCCAAACCAGAGACTAAGCCATTCCCCGGATGAGCTTTTATTGGAGAATTTTAAACAAAGTCCTCACAGACTTACCTTTAATTTATTGATCTTTTCTTTTGCCTTCTCGAGTCTTTTACAAGAACGAGCCTCACCCTGTCCAAGTTGGTTACACTTGGCCATCAATTCTTTGTAAGTCCTGTTAGAAGCAATGTGGAACAACAAATTATATTAGATATCAAAACCCTGAAAAAAATAAGAGATGCGGATAAATATAAGGAAAAATCATTGATAACATTTTGCAAAAAATAGCCAAATAAAAATGCAGTGAGAATAAATCAGGTAAATTATCAACATGGTTATTCTTCAGTGGAAAAATCAGGGTAAAATCTAGCATTAGCAAAAAAAACTATCAGGTAAAGATAGTGCATGCAAACATTGTAAAGTGTAAACACTGATCATTACAGATAGGTATCAAGCAAAAAAGCTCACCGCTGTCATAACACAATCCTTGATGATGAATCAACAGCTCTCATCATTTTGGAATTAAGAAGGAGCATTAAAATTAAATTGAATGTCAAAACTCAAAATAATTTTCTCCATCCATAAATACATTTAATTACTATAACTAAAAAATAGACAGCTTACTTATTGCGAATGACCAAAGACTTTCTCAGGATGTCTACGGTATCTTTGTTATTGGCTTCGTTACCAAAAGAGGCAAGCTTTAAAACCTCATCTTCCTCCAGATTCACATCCGATACCCTAAATTACAAACCGTATAAGTACAAGAGTTCATAACAAGAAACCAAATAATAAAAGTCTATTTGGACCTAGCACAGCTGCACTTACAGCTTGAGTGCTACAAGCTCTTTGGCAAGTGCCATATTCCTATCTTGCAGCCTGATGCGCTCCAACTTCAGTGCATCAAGCTCCTACAACACAGTTGACCAAAATCTCTTAGAAAAATTCAGTTAATTGGCACCACCAACGACATGAAAACGGTAATAATCTAGAACAACTGTGAAGACGATAGTACACCTCAGACTTCGATCGAAGCAGGTGCTGAGTCGATGCTTTTTGTTCCATTGCATGAGTCCTCAATTTAACTTCTTTCTTCAACTCATCTTTACAAAGATACAACTGAAACAAAAATAGCTTCATGAGACCCGGAGAAGAACAAAAATAATCGGTTTGCTTCAAATATTTCATTGATATAGCCATAGATTCGGTCAATTACAGCTACAAAGATAACTGCACGCCAGGTGTTCTGCAAAATTTTCACACAGACAAAAACAACCAAACAAATCATAAGAGAAATCAATCTTACTTCCTCATTGAGATGCTTCATTTCCTTCACTTGACTCTCCAAAATGGTATTGAGACCCAACAATTTTCCTTCCAATCTCTTCACTTCTCCACGCAACAACTTAGGATCCTCCTCACACTCCCCCGCCTTCCGATCCCCGAACGGTTCGGTTTGGTCCCCGACCGACTGAAAATAAAGGCGACCGGCATTTTGCGCCGAGCAATTCTGCTTGCAAACTGGACAGCTACGCTTCTTTTCATTCGAACAATATTCAAACCACTGCTGCAGGCTAGGGTTTCAAACATAAACCACGGAAACCTTAACAAACTAGTTTCCAGGTTTGCAGAGAGAAATTGAAAAATTAAGCACATGCGAAATCGTTTCCGTACCAGAGTTCGTGAAAGACGTGGCCACAAATGGTGATTGATTGGAGATCTTCGATAATGGGCTTGAGATCTTCATAGCAGATGGAGCAGATTGTCTTCGCGAAAGAGTTGTTAGGGTTTGTGACCATCGCTCGGTCGCTGTGGGTCTGGGACTCCTTTTTTGCGTTTCGTTGTTGTCGTTTTGGTGTTTTTCAATTTTCCAGTCTCTCATTGTTGTGAATGAGAGCGAAATTTAAAATGATGAGGGAAAGCTGTAAATTTTGTTTGGCGGGACATAGAGGGAAAATGGAGAATTGGGTCAGGTGCCGCGTGCATGCCACGGAGACAAATGTAAATGGTGAGGCAGACAGTTTTGTTTTGGGAAATCTCACTTTAGCACCTATATGTTATTCAATTATCAATTAAGTACTAAATCTTTTGATTTCATTAATTTCCTTTTCTTCTATTTTCTTTCTAAATGACCTGTAATGCAAATAAAAGCATTGAATCGACCGAAAGAAGTGCCCCTTCCTTTACTTTTATTTTAAAATATATTAAAAAAATTAAAAATTTATTTTTAATATTAACACGTCAAAATATTCTAAAATTATCATATTTGGGCATTAAGATTAACCTTTATAATATATTCAGCTTTTTTTGCTTTTTTAAAAGAAAATATGGTATATAATGGATGGGTAAAGGGTGATCTTTTCTGGTGCACGTCGTGCTTGGGTAAAAATGATATAACCAGAAGATTTATTAGGTCCAAATTGATTATGAGTGATATATTAGGGGCTAAATTGAGATTTTACTGTTTGATTTATATTTTTTTCTTTGATGATAATAATAAAGGTATTTTGAGTTTTTTATTGTTATTGTCACTAAATTACTTTTCTAGTGGAATTGATTGTTCTTCACATCTTCGCTGCTATGTTGGGAGAATTGATTGTATTTCAATGATAAAGGTTCGTGTTATGGGAATTGATTGTATTTTGATGATAATAATCTTGCTATAATAATAAAGGTTTATGTAGAAATTTAGTATAAAAAATGTTTTTTATAAATTTATTATTCAAATAAATAATACTTTAAAAAATGTGTTTTCATTTATAACATTGATCAAGATTATATCATAATGTCTATTTAAAAATATGATTGTGATTGTTTTTTAAAATATTTTTTATTTAGAAATATATCAAAATAATATGTTTTTATTTTTTAAAAATTACTTTTAATACCAGTGCATTAAAATAATCAAAAATTATTAAAAATATATTAATTTGAAATAAAAAAAATTAATTTTTTTAGAAATGTTTTTTAAATACAAAAATAAACATAACTGAATCATCTCATGTAAAGCGTTGTTTAATCTTTCTTAATGGATTCTTAAGTAAACTTTGGAGGTGTAATTTTTACACTCTGATTTCTTGGTTTTTCCATGTTCTGCAAAATTAGACCTGCAAAACAAATTAAAAGGGGAATAAACATGTATTGTCTCTGCAAATTAGTTATTCTGTTTGAATTTGGCTTCACAAACGGTCGGTGAACATGGACAGACCATTGTTTCATTTTAACTCGTTATAGCCACTTAGGCTGAGTTCCTTTCAAAGCTGGATTGCTCTGTGTTTTGTAACGACCACAGAGAACATGGATTAGATCCGAACTAGATTGTTTTTGGTGTTATGTTGCAGGTAAAGCTAAACTTTTTTCTAACGTAAAAATAAATGTATACACTGCAAGGGATTTTTTTTTGGCAGTGCTGTTAAGTTTGGTATAGTAAGTCAAACTTTAATTTTTCAATCCGAGTCCTTAATTAAAATTCTAAATTTTATTGTGGGGCAATTGGTTTGACGCAACTCGCAAATCTTGATGGGTCCAAATTAAACAATTATAAAATTAAATATCAATAAAATGAGATATTTGTGTAAGTCCATTATAAACTTATAAATGTTAAAATAAAACAAGCTGTGAGATCCAATTCAAAATCAACTAGATGTTGAATGGTGGCATTAAGGAAAAAAAAATCTAATATTAAATAATAAAATTAAAAAAATAAATATACAGGTCTCGATGCCCTAAGATGTTTAGACCTTTCTAAAAAATCAGGGTGAGCAAGCTTGCAACAGGCCTGCTCATCCAACGCTAAAAAAAAAAAATACATATAATTTGCTATTGTAGATTTTGACCACTATACATGGCATGGAAGTCATTCAAAAAACAAGTCAGTCTATTTTATAGATTCTGGCCATCTTATATGGCATGGAAGTCATTACAAAAATGATAAATCAATACATTTTCACTCGAGTTTTCAATTGAAAATATTTAAGAGGCATCTCGAGTACCCTTGATAAACTTATTTATAGTTTTAGGTCAATATTTAATAAATTAAAAAAAGACAAATCAACCTAAAACTCATGAGATTTATGAATCTGAATTAACTTTTTTTAATAACACAAAAAATAAAATCTTAAATGAAATCTCCTTATTAAATAAAATCCCTTGGTACTAAAAAATACAAGTTTTATTGCTAGAAAATAGTTATTCACCAACTTTGTTTCTCGTTTACCTCTTTTCCAGCAATTCTCTCTATTTTCTTATGCTAAAAAAACTAAAATGCAAGCAGAATGAAGTTGTGGATCAAACCATCAATCATAAAATTAAAGGGAATTGGAATGAAATTTGCCAAAATCTAAAGGCAAATATTGGCAGGAATGCACCCGCGTAATTTTTTTTAATATAAAAAAAGACCTCCTGTTTTTCACATGCTTCAATCTTTATCTCCTAATTAATTTTCAATCTCTCTCAAACAAACAATAAAATGAGGTTCATTTTCATGAAACAAGCACCAGCCTAATATAATGATGATTTAGGCTGATATAACCACACAAAACGTGGATATAAATAAATCACCAACCCAAAACCTAGTTAATATATGATCGAATTGAAGGGAAAAAACGTAGATTGAAGATAAAAATTAATAAAAAAAGAGACCAAAATTGACACTGTATTTTTTTTTTTTGGAGATAAAAGGCCCACTGTTTTTTCTTTATTTCAATTTTGGCCCACCCGCTATTATTTGTTTGTAAATAAAAAAATTAAATTATGTTTCGTGAGATTGAGTGATAGCCAGATGTTTTTTTCAGGATCGTGATATCAACACAAAATATAAACCGAAATAAATCATTTATCAACCATAAATTACAACCAACACAACATCAAAGAATTAAATTAAAAAATAATAATGATAACACAAAGAAAAAAAAAAGAAGAAGAAGGGAACACTATGTTCGAGTGAAAGGCTATTGCCTTTTATTTACTTTCTTATCTAAAAAAATAAAAGTCTCAAATCATTTTCCATCAAATTTGCATCCAAATATCTCAACTAATTAGCCATAGGATTACACGAGCATGACAATGTCCGCTTCACTGGAAAGTAATGTGCTGCAATGATTTGGTTTGCGAGTGTTTGTTTCTGTATTATAATTTGTTTTTTAAATTATTTTTATTTTTTAAAAAAATATTAAATTAATGTTTTTAATATTTTTTTATTTTTTTTATTTCTTGACATAAAAAGATAAAAAATAATATTTTACTTCAATTAAAAAATACAATACACCATGTCACAAAATAAATCAATAGCCGAGGGAACATGTAACAAAGCACAAATTTGCCAGTTTATACAATAATTAATAAAAAAATATTTTATAAAGGTATTCTTTCTTCTTCTTTTTTCAAAATATCAAAGTCAATATACGTGTCATCTATTGTGATTATACAGACAGTATATAACTATTGAATTATGAATTAATATTATTCTATATATTTGTTTGACCAAAACAAGTTCCCGTCCGTAGGTAGTTCTAAGCTATGGATCCATCATATTTTATAATAAACTAAAACTTTATTTGTCACGTACTTGACTAATATACCCCCACGAATATTAAGTTGAACAAAAACACTAATAAAAACAACACGTGACGTCACAAATGATAAAACTAAACTCAATGTCTTTTCATGTTAGGATGTAATGAAATCACACTGAGGCTTGCAGCTTAGTGGCATCGACAGGTTTTACCCTGTCTATGTATTTTAGGTTCGAGTTTTTACGTGTATGTCTGTCACTCTCGCAATGCTTTACATGTTTATTGGACTTACAGGATTTTTAGTGGGTTCGAGGATTAGTCATGGTGCACGTAAACTGGTTCGGACACCCCATATTATATATAAAAAAAAAAGGTTCGTAAAGAAATCAACATCAAAGTTGTTGGGTGATGGACAAATCATAAAGAGCATCATGGAAAACGATACAAAATATGAAGTTGAAAACGATAATTATCTCCTGTAGTCTTCATTGCAAATAAAATCAATTTATTTCAAATGCCAAATAAAACCTGACACACAATTATGCTTTAATGCTATAAAATTATGCAGGGAAAAGTTACCAGACACTTAAATATACAAGTAAATAATAAATACTAAAAACAAATTTTAATGAATTAACTTAAAATATAAACAAGTTGCAAGAAAAAAATGTGTGGGTTTACTGTCTTTGTGGTATGAAACTTGACCAAAAAAAATTAATAATAAATGAAAGTTGATACTGTTAACAGATGTTGGCGGGTTGAGGGCTGGATTTACACGAGGGTCGCCGGAATCTGAAGAGATTCGAAGAAGGGGCTGTTGTTGTGCTTTTTAGCAAATGAAAAATAAGAAACAGGGGAAGGGAGAACCGTCAGTTTTTTATTTCATTTAAAATCACTGATGGATTCCGTCAGCATTCATGTTATGTCAATTTTTTAACGAAACTACTAACAGAGTTTTAATTAATTTTTTTTATATTCTCTCACTACCAAAAATATCCCACCATAATTATTTTTTTGATTAGAAATTATCAATAAAATATTTTTTATCAATATTTTTATTGTTTTTTTGTTAATTTTGTTTTTGGCAGTGATGAAGGAACAATAGAGATTAAAATATCTTATTAAGTAAAATATTACATCGAGTGTGTTTTTCATTGTAGCCCATCCACGACGAAATGTGTTGAGGGCTGCAATGAAATTACTTTTTTATCGTTCGTTTTTTATTTTTTAAATTTTTTTTTGAGGGGTAGGATGATATTTGCATGCAATAAATTTGTCATTGTTTATTTATTTTGAGACAACATTATTTTTTTATTTTTTTTAATAACAATGCAATTATTATATTGCCCTTAAAAAATAAACAACAAGAACCTTTAGTCCCCGGCCATGTGGTAAATTCATTTTTATCGTGAACAATTGAATTATATAGGTATGTTTATTACGCAAATTTGTTAGTTTTGGCTTTGCATGCTTAATTGTTATTTCCTAGAGTTTCTTTATTGTTATTATTTATTCCGCGGAGCATTTTTGTTTTTTTTTAATATTTATGAACAATTCAATTACTCCACTACTCTTTCTACTCAACTTTTTAGCACTTACTTCAAGGACGTTGTTGTAATTTCATAAGGATTTTTTTTTTTTGTTTTTGTTGTTTAATCATAAGGGTATTTTTAATTTTGTGCACGTAAAAAAAACTACTAACACGTGCGGTTGACAATGATAGTTGAAATCAAGCTTCCTCCATGTCATTTCATGCGACCTAGCATCCTTTTTTTCCTTGAGTGGCACGTGTATAGTAGCGAGGTATAGTTCCACACCGGTTGACTTTTTTTTCTTTTCTTTCTCGGATTGTGTGTTGGTTATATAAAAAATATACCAGCCTTTCAAATTTTTTTTCTTTTGATTTGGTCTTTTTTTCTCTTAATTGTAATTATTTTTTTTACATTGTTTTTTCTATTTGGATTTTATTTTTTATTTAATCCCTTATTTTTTTTATTTTGTTAGCTTTTTTAGTCAAATATGGTCCTCATTGTTTTAATTTTGTTTGTTTTCAGTCATTTTCTTGATTTGTTTGTTTTACTTCAATTTAATTCTCAAGCATTTATTTTCATTGAATTTTTGTGTCAGATTTGGTGCCAATTCTTATAATTTTTATTTTTTAAAATTATTTTTCAATTGATTTGTTTTTTAATTTAATCCCTAAACATTTAATTTCATTTAAATTTTCCATTAACATTTAATTTTAGTTGGTTTTTATGTTGAATTTAGTCCCGATTCTTTTAATTGCTATTTGTTTTGTTTTGCATTGTTTTTATTGACTTTTTTCCTCTCGATTTCATCCCTTAATATTTATTTGGTTAAGAATATTGCTTCTTTATTTTTTCAGGTTTGTCTTCAACGAGACCATTCTTGCCCCATGACCCGGGTCATAAATCTGAAAAATTAGCCCGGGTCGACTTTGATTATTTTTTAAAGCATTATTTTTTCAAAAAAAATTCATGATATCTTTTCAATTTTTTTAACATAGATATTTTGATTTATTTAGCTAAATGATTGCATAGGCTTTTCAAATGACACTTTTAATTTTTAATGTAAAAAAACATGAGAGCAGCTTGCATACATGGTATATATATATTTTTTAAATAAACAAATTATAACATGCATGATGCATGCCAATTTCATGATTTTAATGTTTTTTTAGTTTTTAATTTTTTTTCTTTATATTTTTTTTGGAAAAAATATTATTTATACCATTGTTTTTACTCTTTTGTAATATATTTTTTTGATGTTTTTTCTTTACACTTTTTGTTGTTGTAAACTTATTCAACACAAACTAAGAAAATAAAGTTTCACCATAATAATTATAATATTTTTTATTCTCTAGTTACATTAAAAGTTAGTTTGAAATTTTATTATATGTAAACATTAACTTTATAATTTACAGTTATATTTTTTACCTGATGTAAAAAAAAACTCTAGTAATACTTACATATTAATTCTTATGTGATGGAAAAAAAATTATTCGACCAACTACTAGACGAGTTGAATAAACGTGTTAACACTTTATTTTTTATATTTATTGATACAAATAATTTTTATAAATTTTTTGATTTATTATAAATTTTTTTTAAAAAAATAAATTAAAAAAATTAACACATTTATTTTTTACTGAAAAAATTTATTCAATCCGCACGGCAGCGCGACCCCATGACCAGGTGAAACTAAAACGTACAGGTTCCTGAACTTACTCTAGGTCTCGTGACTTCATTATTGTTTTTTTTTTTTTTTATCATTATAAAACGAGGACCGGCTACTTCATTGCATAACTCTAGGTCTAATTTGACCTTTCAATACACCGTAAAAGAAATTTAATTTTCAAAATATTTTCTTAAAACAATTCACAAAATAACATAGAAGCGAAAAAACAGGAAAAAC
>Ga0325414_1004986_pt1 | contig 13961 bp, 7 predicted proteins | sample PopdelMetagenome_8_FD_206183 | JGI IMG/M metagenome (GOLD analysis project Ga0325414, IMG submission 206183) | Populus deltoides microbial communities from Bellville, Georgia, United States - Leaf-PdKOR-R3 | ecosystem: Host-associated > Plants > Phyllosphere > Phylloplane/Leaf | place: USA...
CTGACTGTTTTTTTTTTTTTTTTTTTGCGCTTCTTTGCTTCTTTCTTTTTATCTACTGACTTTGAGTTTGGAACGACTTGTGAACAAGAGGAAAAGATGACTCTCACAACTGACGCTTGATACTGGTAGAACTGCCGTCTTTTCTTCTTTTTTAATTTCATGACTTCCAATATGCTCCTGTGAAAAAAAAAAATTAATATATAAAAAAATATTATTTTAATATTTTAAAAAATTTCTTTTTTAAAAAAATAATATGAAACATTAAGATATAACTAAAAGGGATTAGTCTATGGACTGCATAAATCCACAGTAAAAAATAAGTTTTTTTTTTACACTTTTAGGGTTTTTTTTCTAATAATTTTTTTTTTAATGTTAAATTTTTTTTATTCAGTTATCAAACTTTCATGACACGGATTCCGAGTTTAATAGGTTAACATGGTTTAACGAGTTAACCTAGAATTTTTTTTGGTTTGACGAATTAACCTAGATTTCTTTTTTTCCTTTTAATTAATTTTTTACGTTTACTTTAGTTTGTTAATGTTAAATTTCTTTCTATTTACAAAAAGATGAGCTGGTTTTTTTTTCGTTTTTTTTACACTTTTAGGGTTTTTTATGCTTTTTTTTGTTTTTTTCTTTTAATAATTTTTTAATTTTATTAATGTTAAATTTTTTTATTCGGTTATCAGACTTTCATGATACGGATCAGGTTAACATGGTTTAACTATTTAACCCATAAATTTTTTTTTGCTTTTTTTTCTTTTTAATTAATTTTTTTCGTTTGCTTTAGTTTGTTAATGTTAAATTTCTTTCTATTTAGTTATTAGACTTTCATGACGGGTTTTTTTTTCATTTTTTTTACACTTTTAGGGTTTTTTTTGTTTTAATAATTTTTTTTGTTAATGTTAAATTTTTTTTATTCAATTATCAGAGTTTCATGACACGGATCCCGGGTTTAACAGGTTAACATGGTTTGACGAGTTAACCCAGAAATTTTTTTTTGCTTTTTTTTCTTTTTAATTAATTTTATACGTTTACTTTAGTTTGTTGATGTTAAATTTCTTTCTATTTAGTTATTAGACTTTCATAACACATATTTCAGGTTTCACGAGTTAACCTGGTTTCACGGGCCGTCATTTTTTTTTTCTTTTAATAATTTTTTTTATTTAATTGAGTTTGTTAATGTTAATTTTTTATTTAGTTATCAAACTTTCATGACACGGATCCCGGGTTTAATGGGTTAACCTGGTGTGGTGAGTTAACCCGAAATTTTTTTTCTTTTTAATTAATTTTTTTCGTTTAGTTTAGTTTGTTAATTGACAATAAACTAAAATTGCTCAGTGTTTCACTGTGCAAGTCCACAGTAAAACGTTGAGCTGTCTTTTTTTTTTTTTTTGTTCTTTTGTTTTTTCTTTGTTTTTTTTTTCTGTTTTTTTTTCTAGCCTTTATGGGTTTTTTTTTTGTTTTTTTTGTGTTTTTTTCTTTTAATGAATTTTTTTTGTTTAATTTTTTTTGTTAATGTTAATTTTTTATTTAGTTATCAGATTTTCATGACACGGATCCCGGATTTGACGAGTTAACCTGAATTTTTTTTTTGCTTTTTTTCTTTTTAATTAATTGTAACATATACTAAAAGGGATTAATGTTTTATCTTTGTTTGTTTTTTCTTTTAACAAAATTTTTTGTTTAATTTAATTTATTTTATTAATATTAAAAATTTTTTATTTAGTTATGAAACTTTCATGACACGTTTTCCGGATTTAATGGGTTAACCTAGTTTAACAAGTTAACCCAATTTTTTTTTTTTTGCTTTTTAATTAATTTTTTTCATTTAGTTTTGTTTGTTAATGCTAATTTTTTTTTTCTATTTAGTTATCAAACTTTCATAACACATATCCCGAGTTTCACGGGTTAACGTGGTTTCACAAGTGAACCCAGTTAATTATGGGTTGACCGTCAATTTTTTTTGTTTTTTTATTTTCATAACTTGTTTTTGTTTAATTTAGTTTGTTAATGTTAAATTTTTTTATTTAATTATCAGACTTTCATGACACAGATCATGGGTTTAATGGGTTAACATGGTTTGACGAGTTAACCCGGATTTTTTTCCTTTTTAATTAATTTTTTTTGTTTGGTTTAGTTTGTTAATTTTCACTTTTTTTATTTAGTTACTAGACATTCATGACACGAATCTCGGGTTTAATGGGTTAACCTAAATTGACGAGTTAACCTGTAATTTTTTTTTGCTTTTTTTCTTTTTAATTTTTTTTGTTTAGTTTAGTTTATTAATATTAAATTTCTTTCTATTTAGTTTTTTTTCTTCTTAGAGGTTTTTTTTCTTTTATTTTTTCTTTTTAATTAATTTTATTTAATTAATTTAGTTTATTAATATTAAATTTTTTTCTAAGTAGTTCTCGACTTATGCCTTTAGTTTTTGTTTTTGTTTTTTTGTTGTTTTTATGCCTTTGATTGTGGACTGTACAGTGTAGTCCACAGTGAAAAAGACTGATGCCTTTTGTTTTTTTTCTTTTTAATTAATTTTTTTTGTTTAATTTAAATTGTTAATGTTAAATTTTTTTCTATTTAATTATCAAACTTTCATGACACGGATTCTGAATTTGACAGACTAACCTGATTTGACAAGTTAGCCCAGTTAATTATGGGTTAACCCATTAATTTATTTTTTTCTTTTTAATTATCAAACTTTCACGATGCGAATTCAAGGTATGACGAGTTAACCTGATTTGAAAGATTAACCCGGTTAATTTATATATATATATATTTTTTTTTCATTAGTTTTTTTCTTCCTGTTGGTTTTTTTTCTTTTTAACTAATCTATTTAATTATCACACTTTTATGACACGACCTTGCAGCCAGACCCACGTCCAATGCTATTGGGTCTGGTATTGCAGTCCAGACACTTTTATGCTAAGGGTTAATTCAAGTTTAATGTTATTATTAATATTATAAATATTACTTTTGGGTCAAGCGTTGCAACCAAACCTAAGACTCTTGGGTATAACTTTGCAAAAAAAACCTAACACTTTTAGATCTTGATTTTTTTTAAATGCAAAAAATAATTAACCCGCGACATCGCGTGGAGCATTTAACTAGTTACATCTTATTTCATCACAAGTTTTAAGATGTAATTGTGATGGGAAGTAAAAATATTTTTTATTAAAAATAATAAAAAATATTTTTACTTCCCATCACAATTACATCTTAAAACTTGTGATTAAAAAAAAAATATTTTTACTTCCCATCACAATTACATCTTAAAACTTGTGATTAAAAATATTTTTACTTCCCATCACAATTACATCTTAAAACTTGTAATGAAATAAAATGTAATATTTCAGATTATTTTTTAAAAAATTTTATTTTTAATATCAACACATTAAAATTATTAAATTAAAAATTATAAGAATGGTTTTCAAAAACACCCTTGACATGTAAAAAATCAACCGGTTTTACATGCCTTCTCTTTTTTTTCCCCCTCTCAAGACTTCCCTTGTCCACCATTAAAGTGTTGTCGTTGATGGATAAGCTAGAGTTTTATAAACCTTAATAATAGTTATTAAAACTTGCACACTACTCACTTTAAGAAATAGAAAGGAAAATCACATTCCTATTAAAAATGAAAAAAAAAATGCATTTAGATTTTAAAGTACCTTTTCAATTCTCTCCATATTTGAGATTCATGGATTTGCAGTTCAAATCATCACAGGACTGCTAGTAAATACTTCAATAACATTTCATGATTGCTTTAATTCAGTGATGGTGGATGCATCCAGCTCATAGGCTCGAAGATTGCCAGACTCCACAGGGCTGATCCCATTTTGCAATCAGACATTGACTGCATTCTCACAGAAATAAATAAATAAATAAATAAATAAACATTGATTGAAATATTTTGCTCGAGTTGCTAAGCTAAAGATGTGTCTGCGAAGATTATACTTCAACCCCAATAAAGAGGCTATCAATTCACCAAGCTACTACCCTGCAAATATTTCAACAATCCTACCATTTATATGAAAGCCATTTTTCTCTAATATCACTGGGGATCTCGGCGAGCCACGGCATCAGACATAGGTATCCACGTCATGCTTCCCACGAAGCAAACCCCGTGGGACACCCAAGCAAATTATACCAGTCGATAATGCAAAAGCTCGAGCACGTACTATATAATTTATGAGAATTTCGCGATTTTAATCCACATTAAACTTTCCAAATAAAATAAGATTACACACACACACACACATATCCAACGATTCAATCTATATATCATGACATGGTTATTTATAGCCATGTGAGTGGCATTGCAGTTTAGATTTTACAAAGAATTGAAAGTTGATAATTCTCAAGATTTTGAATATCTATTGAGCTGCTTCCAAAGTTTACATCACATGGGCTGCAAAACCTTGCTTTTGGTATCCCCATTAACGCCACAACACGACGCCAATATGGGAAACCATAAATAGAAACTTGACTCCAGAAAACGGAAGTTGAAGAGGTAATAGCATTACTAATCAACTTACAGAAATGCCATATCAAAGGAACCACCGGAGGCAAGGCATGATTTCCTTTGACCACCGCTACATCCATCTTCAATGAATCCTTGTTTGTCATGCAAACAAACATGAACTTGAATAAGTAATGGCTTTACTAATCAACTTTCAGACATGCCACATTAAAATAATTACCAGAGGCAATGACGGGCATGATTTCCCTTAACCATGGCAACATCCATCCACATCGAATACTTGTTCGTCATACAAATGAACATGGACATAGCATGTCAGGACATATTATGAATGTTGCTACTAGCTAATACCCCAACCTCCATCAGAGGATGCATAAAATCAACAGCAACTTATAATAATTTGTTGAGTCATGGAATTCTAGAGCAATGTGATGCAATAAAGCATCGCTTCATTTATAACGCAAGCACAGAATGCATATTTCCTGAACTATGATTTGTTTCAAGTTAAGAAATGTCGTCGACGCACCACATTATAGGCAATTGGCAAGGAAATGCCACATCAAACAGCTTCATTTATATTGTGTGTTGAACTTTGCACTTGAAGGACTTTCTAAGAAATAACGATCCTTTCAGAAAGGTTCTGTTCTGGTAAGTGAGTTCTTTCACCCATTAAAACAAGACTATTAAGTCATTTAAAAGATTTAATCATCCTGACATTAAATTTCAATGACAACACTATGAAAAATTTCCAATAAAATCACTCTCCCACAACAATCTGCATAATAGTTTCACCTGATTATCAATCAAGGCCACTTACGCTCGAACAACCATAAATGACCACATTAACAAAATCAATTTGTTGGTATTAGATATTTTCTTCAACAGAAGAACACCTGAAATCCAAAATATCTGTGAACACACAAACAACCTCGTATAGATCACTGCATTTATTAAGGAGGAAAGGACTTTCACTTACCCTTGGACCTTGACCACCTGAAATTTGGTAGAATTAACTGATCAAAGTTGACCTTATATTTTAAAATTTCAATCAAAAAAACCCATTTAGAGAGGAGAAAACAAAATTATGAAAAAGACGGCTAGATATGATCAAGCATTAAAAAGTAAATCAAAAACTCACACCCATGGCCAAGTCAGCCAGACATGATCCAGTCAGGAATCAGGTGTAGATATTGCCCCATTGCCTACCAAGCATGGCAGTAAACTTTATGCATCATCATCTTGAGACTTTTAGAAACAAGGAATGCAACCCCTCAATATTGGCCATGAGCCGTTCCGACATAGCATCAGCATATTAGTCAACTCAAAATCCATGTGCTGCTGGAAAATACATGGATGGAATGATCCTTCAGAAAAGTTGTAGAGAATATATACATTCACAACGCAAAAGACAAAAAAATCTTCTTCCCACACATGTTCAGACAATGACAGATTTTTGTACCATGTTTTCTATAATTGAATAACCCACTTAAAATTACCCTGTTCAAGAACAAATAGTCTTAGTTTACTTCTAATAAAACTCTAGTCAATTTCAAGTTCGTTGTTGCCTAAAAAATTGAAAAAGATCAAATATAAACAATTCCTTGAGTGACAGTTCTGGCTCAGAGAACTGGATACAAAAAAAAAAAAAAAAAAAAGGAAGAGGAGGTAGGCATTGCAAAATAACCAGAAAAGATATACATGTCGAGCAGCTACACATCTTATCCATGGACTCTACAACGCATTGTCAAAGAAAAGTTACAGTATAATGTTTTGGTGATGGACAAAATCCTAAAATCACCTATTAACAGATGTCAAATTTCTTAACACCATCAAGTGTTCATCATCTGAAATGTGGAGCTCATCACGTAGGCTTGTCAAATTTTCTTCATCTTCCCAACTCAAAGGCCCTGCACTATACAATGCCTCAACAGTAGAACAATAGGCATGTAATTTTGACCTATGCACTTCAACTCCAAATTTCTCATCATAGGATGGGGAATCTTTTATCTCAAATTCTGATCCATTTGATGATTCAGCATCACTATGCAAATACTCTAAATTTTTATCACATAGGTTTGGACAAGGCAGATTGTAACCATAGCTGCCTACAGCACTACAACTACCAACGGAGGACATACAACTATCAGTGTCAACAGATATTGAGGATTCTACAAGACTACCATCATTATTCCTACCTACATCCATTTTAGAGAGCTCAACTTTTCCAACATGAAAGGAAGAGTGCACATAATTCTCACCCAATATTTCATTTGGATAAAAAAGCGTGTCTACCTTTTCAAAAGTAGGAGATGGATAAGCTGAACAAATTTGTTCATGACTACCATTTTTTTCAATCAGTCTCTTCTTTTGAGCAGTAACTGGATATGTTTCAAGATCACTGCCAAATGTTGACCTTCTCTTCAATGTTCTAGAGGAAACCATAGGGCACCTTCGCACTTCAAAATTTTTCTCCACTGGAAAGCAATCATTGTCTGCAGACAGGTGTATCCCTGTATCCGGTAGTCCTTTTCCCATAGGCACAACATAATTCTCCAAACCCTGTTGCAAAATGCCACACATATAAATGATGATTAGGAATTGTAAAACAATAAGAACTCACTAACATAATTACACATAGCATCAATTTGTGACACTTGGAACACAAAATTCATGTAAATTAAGCAGATTAAACTCCAAAAAAGGAGAATATCAAATTCAGTCATATAGCAACTTGATCATGAGCTACAACAATTTAATTACCTCCCAGACGAGGAAAATTGGCAGGCAATTTAAGTGCAGTTCACAATCAAACAATTTTAGTGATCAAAAGGACCTAATCAAGCAAAGCATTGAAGACTTCATGTTTTAGGGTGCATGGAAGGATCAGTGGAGGTAATGAATTAAAAAAAAAAAAAGAAGGAATAATCCAGCTATTAATCCATATAAACAGGGTCCTAAGAAAGATGATTAGGGCACAATCTTGACCCCAGCAAATTTTGCTCAAGGCAACTGATCTCTGGTCTCCAATTCAAGAACCATACTTGTGCACTTATCAAGACAAACTCTTAAAATTGTACTGGATAATCAAAAGGAAAGCAAAACATAACAAAGCAAATGCAGATTGAATATTACCTTCCTCATGACAATCCATCTGCCATCTTGCCAGCACTGTCGAACTCTTAAATGAGATTTATGGACAATGAATTCTCCACACAATCCAAGTGACCTAACAAGAAAGCTTTTATCACCCATAACTTCCATTACTATTGCTGTCTTCCAAGCAGAATTGTGGAACACTTCAACAAGATCCCCAGGGACCCAATGATCATCCCCCACCATTGGTGGCGAACAAGGCCTAATTGCCTTCCTAGGCACCCTCTCCACAACTGCCTCTGCATCATTATTCATTGGAAACCAGCCATACTTCACACTGTACGTGTGCCCATTCCCAGATATTATCTCGGCACAAAGCCAAGAACCCGTTGCAACCTCCGTTTTGCTTAATACCTCCACTTTCATACCTGCCTTGAATCTCATGATGGCTAAATTAAAATACCGACAAGATTCTACCAACCTGCCGTATCAAAAATTCAATTCAACAAATCAGTAATTTCACAGAAACAGAAAGATCATACAAATCACGTTATCAACTACAACAAGAGAAAATATTATAAAAAAATTACACAGAAAAGAACCATGAAATTATAACTCTGCATATAAAATCAGCCATCACAGAAGAGGTAATAAAATTAACCGGAAAATAATAGTAAACAAAAAAAATTGCAAAAAAAACCTAAAAAATCTTATAAACGTGTAAGTGATAAGAAGATTGTGAAAAGATAGAATTGATTAATAAACCATCTATTCATTCAAGCTTAGTGACCAAAAAACCCTAAATTAAGATTTGTATTTGAAAATTATCTATCGATAAATTGTTTCTCTTCAAAATCAATTAACAAATAAAACCATATCAAATAACCGAATATCAAATCAATAAGAACACAACAATGATGTATAAAGCACCAAAAATCACTGAATCAAACGCGGATTATATTTTTTTACTAACCTTTTTCGCAGAGTTTGTTTTCTTCTGCTTTCGGATTTCTTTCTTTTTTAAAACAAAAAAAAAATTGAGATTTTGTTTGTTGTTTGTGTTTGAATGGTGAAGCCGAATGACTAGGGTTTTCAGAATTCTTATTTAACTTAAAAGTTATATAATCAGACGGCTATTAAGCGTCACTTGATGACTACGAAAGTGGGATCTAGCGCGGAGATGTGGGGTGTCTGAGTAACCAATGAGGTTGCTACACGTAAATCCTCCTTTTATATAAAACATTTTTTATTTTTACAAAAGGAGCTCCTGTTATAAAAATTCCAAATTGGCCCGTTTCTTTAAATATTTTTTTTTTATCGTATTGTACATTAAGTTCTTGCCGAACTAAAGAGTTGTTTGACAGCGCCATTGAACTAAAGGTTTCTTGTGATTTCGAGGCTTATGAGGCAAGTATTTCGGTAGGATTCAGTTTCCCATCAATTATTATTCCACCACTTTTGGCTACTTTGGTAATTATCAATAACCAATCCACCGACTTTAGCTGAAAGGCCAACTCATGTTTGGCCAATAATCAATTTGCAGTCCAAAACTAATTATATGTGTGCTTTTTTTAAAAAAACAGATTCTTGTTGTTGGACCAAGCTTGGTCAAACAAGAACATCGGTACGGCATCTCTTCTTGGTTGGCTTGTCAGTTAAGACCAAATCAATGGCGACTTTGGTAATGTTTATTATTATGTAGCGAATTTTAAAAAAATTATTTTTTATTTAAAAATTATTAAAATAAATTATTTTTAATAAAATTCATTTTATATCAAAAACAATTAAAAAATAATTTCAAATAAAGAAAAATAAAAAAAACTTTCAAGAGTTTGGTGCACGAAAAAAAAGACCACATAATTTATTGAACAGATTTCTAAATCCAGCCAATCGTAAAATATCCATAATATCACGATCAAGTAATTAAAAAAGATTCATGCGAGTGCGAGCAAAGAAATGTATATTTGGAAAGAATGGATTTTATTTTATTTGATATTTGATATTGCATTAAAACTGTACTACCGCTGGTAGTGCCAGAAATGGCATTTCCTTTCTCCATACATTTTATTATTTTATATTGTGGATGCATATTTTAAAATTATTTAGTTTTGGAATTATAAATTAAATTCACTCTTATTAGATTTTGATTAAACCATTTTTTTGATAGATTTAAGATATCAAACGATATAGTTTAAATTTCTAATATTTATTTTAGAATCAAGAGCAATTAAAAATCTAAATTTAATATCCATCTCAAATGTAAAATATATAATATATTCATATACTGATATCGTTTTATAGTGTTTGGAAATATGGATTTTCCTAGTTCAATTCCAATTTATAAATAATTCTCAAATATATTTAATTTATTTTTGCTATGAGCAATTAAAAATTTAAATCCAATATCCATCTGAAATGTAAAAATATATAATATTATATTAGCAGAAAACTAAAAAAATCATGTTTTTATTGTAGACTAAGATACAAAACATTCGGGATTTAAACAATGTAATGATATTTTTACTTTTCTCTACAAAAACCAATACTTTGTTGATGGAGTAATAAGTTTTTTTTCATATGACTCATCTGTAATTACTAAATTCATCAAGACTAATTCGTCTTTATGTGTTTTGCTAACACAATAAAATTACTTAATTAACATTGAAAATTAGCATCTAAGGACTTAGTTTTCTTTTCCTTTTTTAAGCGTGGTGAAATAACAAACTCACCATTAGAATACAAAACTATTGAGCTAGCATGTAAAGGTTTTTTTGTATTTTTTACTTGATTTTGTTTTGTTATAATAAAGTTGAAAGACAACCAATTTAAGATTTTAATACAAATAAAATATTATTTTAAAAATTAGTATGTGCTAGTGGGTGGAAGACGTCGTGCCATTGAAGCAGTGTTTGAGGGGTCTTTTAATGGTCTAACAGTGACTTTCAGGGTGTTATTTGAATCATCTCATAGGCCTTTTCATCTTAGACCGAAGCGTGTAGCTAACAGATATTCAATTTAACACCGACAACCTTTTTTTCTTCCTTCTTTTCTTATTTTCCCTCGATTTCTACACTTGCCCAAAAGCAACCCTTCAAATTTGATCATTGTTTTTTTATTACTATTTGTTGAATTGGAATAACTTATAAAATTATTTTTTTTTCAATTTTATCTTTCTTGAATTTTCTTATCTATTATATTTGTCTCTCATTATTTTGATTGTTATTTTTTGGTTTTTTTATCCTTATCTTGATTTATTTTATTTTTCAATTTTATCCCTCGTTATTTTATTTAATTTAATTTTTATATTAGATTTTATCTTTATTCTATTGATTACTATTTTTTATCCTTTTCTTAATTTATTTTATTTTTTAATTCCACCCCTCATTCATAGTTTTGAAACCCGACCCTGTCAAGTGATTGGGTCACGGGTCAGATGGGTTGACCCGGGTTAACCCGAGTCAATCCAAAAAAAACCTATGACGAAACGGTAAAGAGTTTGGGATAAAACGGTAACATTGGGTAATAATCCGAACCGGACTCTCGTGTGAGATCATCATCATCACTAACAACATCTCCTCTGTGATGTTAGTTTTCTTGACAGTGCTCTTCAAATCACAAATTAGTAGTGATTTTTATTCATAATTCTCTCTAGATCTCTTCTCCAGCGAACCAAATTAAGCAAGTCTCCTCCTCCTCCTCCACTGGTACAATTTTCTCCTTCTTCTTTTGTGTTTAAGGTTTAGGTTCTCTCTTGTGTTTGCATAATTCTTATTAAACAACTGTACAGTACCTAAAAAATTCACTTAAAAGAGAACCACAAGACCCTACAAAATAATGCAAGAATCTTTAGCTGAACCAGAACCAGGAGATGAAGTGGTGAAACTCAAGTTCTTCCTCAGTTATGGCACTCTCTAAGCTTCCTCTCTCCACTATCTTCTTCTTGTTGTACACTTCGTTTTTTACAATATCACAAGGTAATTGACAGAAACCCATTTGTTTATCCACTTTTTCAAGAAACTAAGAACAGCCCTTTTGTGGTTCTCATGTTTTTGTGTCAAATTTGCAGCTTTATCATCGAAAATAGCAGTGGCGCAAATCAAGGCCAAAATGAAAAGAGACCGGGTTTGAGGCGGGTTTGATCGGGTGGCCTGGGTCCCGGATCGACCCGTTGGGTCGACCGGGTTTCACCGGGTCAACTCCCAAGCGGGTTTTTGCCTCCACCCGGACCGGTCCCATGCCCGGGTCCCGGGTCGGCCCGCCGGGCCGGTCCGGGTTTTAAAACTATGTCCTCATTGTTTTATTCATTTAGTTTTTATACCAAATTTGATCTTTATTGTTTTGATTGATATTTGTTTTATTTTTTTAATCTTAGATGATTAGGAATTTTGTTTTGCAATTTTTTCAAGTTTGCCTTCTATGAGGTAACTCGGTCTCATGACTCAGGTCACGTGCTTAAAAGATTAGCATGATTTGAATTTGGTCTTTCTTCAGGTTCTTTCTTTATTTTTATTTTAATTTAACCTTTGGTATAAGGTTATTTGGTCTTCAGTTTTGTGATTTTGCCTTTTTTTCGTTCTATAGAGTAATCATATTTTCATATCCTTAAGGTTAGTCGAGTTAACTCGGGTTGATCTAAACTTTTTATATATAGTTTTTTTATCAATTTTTTTCTGTTTTGCTTTTTATTATTTAGTTTGCTTGAGAGTTGACCTCTATTTTTTATTCAATTTCTTTTGTATGAGTTATCTCGACCTCACAACCGCATCGCGAGTTTAATATATTAACTTAAGTTAGGTTTTTGTCCTTTTTTAAAATTAATGTTTTTCAATTTGTCTTTCAACATTTGATTTGCTTGTATTGAGCATTTGATTTTTTTTCTCTTTGTGAGGTTATCTCATTCTCATTCAATTTTTGTTTTTTTATCAAATGAGATCATTGATACATTTTAATAATATTTAGAGGGTATCTTTTTATAATATTAGTGAGCGTTCATTTTTTTATTAGTCATTATCATTTTATTTTTTTATTTTCATTGGATTTTTTTTATATAATCATGTTGTTAAATTAACCAAGCTTATTGAATCAATTCGAATCAATGATCTGGGTCCTAAATTTTTCCTACTCCTTTAAAAATGTTCGCATTACCTAAACATCTTTTTTTGTGTTAAAACATTGACTAGGCTCGTGGCATAGCGCGGACCACCTAACTAGTAAACAACTAAAAGAACAAGAGTTTTTTTAGGTGGCATCATTATTCATAAAAACAGTGAATTTGCTTCTCACCTTTTTTTATATTGTCCTTTTTTATATTTCATCATTGTACTTTGTTTGTTTATTCCTTTTGTGACCTAATTCAATGAGATAAATTTTTAAATTTGTATTAGAATGACAAAAATAAAAGAAAGAGAACCACGATGTAAAAGACAGAGAAAATTTGTGGTCAATCTCAAAATTTTTAGAATTTTCATATTAGTACAAAAGTTTATTTTGTTTATTTTTCAGTTTCTAAGTTTGAGAGAGGAGGGAAAAACTCATAAAAAATAACAAAAAAGAGAGAAAGTTGTATGTTGACTATAAAAAATAGGGATCTTTGTGTCAATGAATTTTCATTCTCGAGATAAGTTCAATGAATGTGGTATTTTCCTCTAAACATGTAGGAAAAGTAGATTAGGTTCCATTTGATACGATTCTTGTTTTTTAGAGTGATTTTAAGGTATTTTGGGGTTATTAAATGATTGTTTAATGCTTATATGATGTTTCGAAGGTGCTTCCAGGTAAAGACAAGCTCCAAATTAGGTTTTCAAGATAAAAAAACATGAACCCCCATTTTTTGGTCATCATAGGTGACAAAAAAAATGACTAATTACCAATAGGTTGCCAGTTATTATCCACTTTAAGCAAAAATAAAAGGAACACACAAAAATAGATGACATGTTGTACATTTTTAAGGAGATTTTTTTTAAGGCAGAAGCCTGGGCTATCAAGCCCAGGCATGCTTAGGTTGTTGATTAAGACTAGACAAGTGGGCATGACCTATCAACATTTGGCCTTTTTTTGTGTTTTTAATTTTTACATCTTTTCATTAATTTTTTATATTAAAGTATTGATTTATTCCATCTGTCTTATTTTTTAAACCTTGTTTTTAAAATAGGTATTGATATTTTTATATTTTCTTTAGTTCCATGAAACTTCAAAGAGACTAATTTGATCTGTATTGAATTTTTTTCCTCTTATATTTATATGAATTAGTTGAGTTTATATTATATATATATATATATATATAAGGAAATGTTTTGTTATTAGCAACAACATTTTGTTGTTAAGATAAAATGAATGCAAATATTTAAAATAAAAAGAATAATTAGTGTAAAGTATTTGTATGTGCATC
>Ga0325414_1004987_pt1 | contig 13957 bp, 11 predicted proteins | sample PopdelMetagenome_8_FD_206183 | JGI IMG/M metagenome (GOLD analysis project Ga0325414, IMG submission 206183) | Populus deltoides microbial communities from Bellville, Georgia, United States - Leaf-PdKOR-R3 | ecosystem: Host-associated > Plants > Phyllosphere > Phylloplane/Leaf | place: USA...
AATAGCCATCAGATGAATTTGCACTCTTTTTTATCTGCTGACCCATCATGTCAATTGGCCTTTGGTACATAAAACAGAGCATTTGAGTGCACGACGCCATCATTCATGCACCTATGGTCCTTTGCAAAGACCTCCTCTAGTTTGGAGGCCATGGCATCCTTCAGACCACAACCACGATGATGGGATGGAACCCAAGTGGGGTTTTCAGTTCATCGTACACTCAAAATCATTGTACAATTAGCAGGAGAATGTCCAAACCCCATGAGCACGCATCACGAGTTATTCCTTGCATCCAGCTGGTTTTCTTCAATGCATAGGTACGTAGATCAACATCCAGCTGGTTTTCTCTGTTTGTTTTTACTTTATTTTTTCAAAATTTATTTATTTTTATTTTAAATTAATATTTTCAAATCAGTTTTATATATTATAAAAAAAATAAAAAACATTTTAAAAAACAAAACGCAAAAACTGCCAACACTGTCTGAATCGAATAAAAAGAGAATCGGTGCGGTTTGGTTTGTATGATATAAAGATTTGCTATGGTCATTTTTTTCAAGGCTGGCAGCCTATACAGTAGCACTATTTTCTTCCATCCATTTTAGGTTCGGAACGTTAAATTAGTTTGACTTCCATTTTCTGTACTAAAATTAATGTTTTTGGTTATGTCAAATCAATGTTTTTTAAACTAAAAATACTTTTGAAAATACCTTAAAAACATAAGTAGAAGTTGTGTCAAACTAGATCCTAACTTGGCGTGTCAAACTAGATCTTAAGTTGCAATAGTTTACTTATAAATTCCTCTTAAAATAAAAAAAAAGTTGACATATAATTAAAAAATTTAGAAGTGTTTATAAATTAGGGTAAATTATTGAAAACTTTGAAAAGACTTTATATCTATATTTTTATTTATTACAATTTACACATTCAATTAAGACTAGCCTAGAATAAAAATGAAAAAAGAAATACTCTTATTTATTAAGAACCCAAATTTCATCAATCTACCGTCAAAATTCTTATTCCCTCTCTTCTCTTCCGTAAAGAAAACCATGAAAACCTCTCCTTACAACAAAGAGGTATTTGAAAAACACAAAATCATAATGTTAATTCGGTCTGTATTCCTCTCAGGTGTGTGTGTACTGGATAATTGACAAGAATCAAATATATTTTGATATTTTACATGCAGAGCATGTTGCATGCGTCATTGATTCTACCATTTTTTGCACACACTGAGATCACTCTTGATAATGGATGCATCTTGTCTCCTTAAGGACCAAGCTTGGCGAGGCCAAAAAGCAGTCGCAGCAACAATAGCAATAGTAACAGCCACTATAATAGCAGCAATAACCATCTATATATAGCAGAAAAAGCACCAACGACGGTGACAGCAATATCCACCACTAACAGCATCAACAGCAGTTGGTACAAACCTAATTGATTAGGTTTTTAGTAATTTACCTTTATTATTTTGATACAAGAAACAATTTCAACTAGTAAAAAAGTTTGATAAAATTATTTGTGTAGGATCTTTTATTTATATTTAAAAATGTAAATCCATTTATTGTTGAAGTTAGCTACAGTAACATCAGTTACAAATCGCCTCCTCATCGCTTTAAAACCTTAGCCCCCATCTACCTTTGATCAAATCGAGCTCCAGCCGCTTGACTCTTGGAGTATTCTTGATTTTTTTTATCCACACCTGTCGTTTCATCCAATTTGGGCATCGTTTCTGGAAATTTCATCACCACCCCTTCACAACTTTGGCATCGTTTACTCTTGCCTTGAGATATTGTTTGGGTTTGTGTGTTCCATGTCCTTGTTGTATTTTTATCGCTATAATTTGTGTTGGAGGAGAGCATTTTTATGCTCTCATACTCCTGTAGCCAGCTCTACCTGCCCTTACAAACGACTGGTTTTATTGTTATGAATCATGTGGTCAAGGTTGTTTTAAACCAATTAGGCTAAGTCAGTCATCTTTCCTGCTATATACAGGCTCGAGTTATAGGGGTTATGGAAGTGATTTTTGAGAAGGGGATGATATACAAGTGAAACTCTTCCTTTTCTTTCTTTTCAATACAGGGAATGCTTGCGAAACCTTTTTAGGCAAGAAATATAGGTGACAACTGAAGGAAGAAGAGTACGTAATATACATGATCAAATAGAGGGAGGAACCATGGATGAGATTTCTTAATTTTACAGTTTCAAAGCACCATCCCAAACAACAAACAATGATGCAGGGTTCTTGCAAGACTTGAAGCTAATCGAGCACAGCAAAATTCTATATGGTCCTCTCTGATGCTAAATCAAGCAACGTACGAAAGAATTTGTGAGGATACATGGGAGGTTGTTCTGCTAGCGCCTGAGAAACACAGCAAATTCTAGCTCATTAGGACACAAGTAACTAGTTATGAAATGAATTAATATGGCATGCTTGATTGTATGTAATGAAACATATAATGTAATGGATCATTATAATCCTACGTTTGGTTGTATAATTTTCAAGATTTTAATGTTATGGATCATTACAATTATAATGACTCATTATATTAAAAAATAAAAAGCTACGTCAAACCATTACACGATGAAGAACAATCATGCAGAAAACTAATTGCAAAAACTTTTTCATATTAAGGACTAAATTTTAATTTTGTTGAAGTGCAATGACCAAAAAACCTTTAAATGAGCACCAACTTGTAAATGAAAATGAAATATAAAGACAAATAATGTTTTTGAAAAATTACAGGGACTAGATTGAAAATTTGTGAATGCTTCCATTACATACTTTTCCAAAGCATTACATTACATTTTTCATTAAATTACACATTTCATTATACTACATCTAAACAACCATGCCGATACAGCCATCCCTAACATCATGTTTCAGTAAATCATCTCATTTTTACTTTTCCTTGCAGTGTTTCACAGAAGATTATTGTTTTTCAATAAATGATCCTATTTCTATGTTGATGTTTCAAACATAATTCTGCTGATATCTTTTTTAAGATAAAACGCAAAATTTCATTGTAGGGTCACAGAAACAGACAAGTCAATTGGTTACCAAATGCTCAAAACACATCTAACGCTACCTGATGAATAAGGACAGTGGAAGGAGTCATTCCAGGAACAGTATTGACCTCTATAATCAGCACCTGCAAATAACGATATGGGTGATGGATAAATATCACGAAAGAGAACTTTTGTAAGCAAAACAGAGAGCAGAATCAAGCTCAACTATTATCTTGTGTTGATTCAGCTAATGGCACATGGAGAATGTGGAAAGAGCATACCTCTCCACTATCAACATTAAGAAAAGCATCTATTCGTGAAAATCCTTCTAATTGCAGAGTGTTTGCAATCAATTCAATACGATGTTTGCACCTCTCCAACGCCTCGTTACTGATTCAAGAAGAGAAGAAATTGCTCATTTAGTCAAACTACAATCCAAAGACGAAAAGATGATCAATATGAGAGAGATGAAGAAAGAGAGTGCTTGCTCCGAATGTCATTGAATGTATTAATTATATTTTCATGCAGCATAGCAAAATTTGTAAAACATGGTCAGAATGATCATGGGAAATGGAGGTGATATTATTTCAGAAAACTTATCAGTACAGGATGTCTTAGTCATGGCATTAACATAAAAGACAATTTCATATAGCAGTTAACAAACCTAACAATTGATGCCGGTGGAGGAGTAAGATTGATGCCGGTTCCACCTGTCAAGTAATATCAATGTCAAGATACCAGCAATGCCATCTAAACAAATTTGGAATTTCTTCCAATAACTCATACAAAAATTCACGAATTAATTCCCTCAAATTAAGCATGAAGAAAACTTCAACTGCAGCCACTAAATCATCCTTTTTGCTCCATTTTTTTTAATCCTATCTAATTACTCATGTGTTTTACTGCATAACCAATAAGGCGCAGGACTACTAATATCAACTTCAATGCTACCATTGGTTAACTCCCATGATTTGCAAGCAGCAAGTAAAACAAAAGAGATATCATCAAATGCCAACATAATTGAAACAAATTGCAACGAGCAAAAACATGTACCTTGAAATTTCTCTTCAAGTGATAAAATATCACCAGTTTCCTTAACAGTAACACTAGGGCTCAGTGAGCGCATTGATCCAAGAGTTCCTATAACACCAACTGTAATTTCTACCCATCGACTGTTTCCTTTCCACACAAGGCCTTGTGCCTTTTCACCCCCAGATTTGGATGAGACAACAATCTCATCAGTCTCAATAAAAGGTTCAAAGATCAAACGCTCTGGAGGAGGGCTTGGCATCTCAATCATTCCATGTGACTGAACATTACACAAAAAGAAAAGGATGTTTGACTGTTGTAAGATAAAAACCCAGTTATTGTTTCAATTATAAATAATGGCTAAGAAAGAAAGATCTGGGTTAAAGAGTATGGACTGTTGCCAACAAAGTATGGACTAATGAGTTAGAAAGTCACAATCATTTATTCGTTCGGTAAATGACAATGGGTTTACTGGGGGTTCATTAGACAACTTAAAAGTCAAAAAGTAGCAGACTATTAATTTTCACTTGATATTTATTAATAGTTGATTTCTTTAGGTCTTAAGAACAAAAACTTTCATGCTTATCAAAAGAAGAAAACAAAAGATGCAAAACTTTCAGAATAAAGTTATTAGATGCACCCAGGAACTACCATCCATGCACATGTTAAATGGGCATCAAGCTCATACTCTTATTACAGGGGATACCCTAACAAGTAATTACAGAGCTGAAATCTAAAATAATTTCTGATTTTCTTATTTGGTGCTAAATGACATCATTTACAACAGTTCATCAAACATGAATATGCACTTTAGCATAATAATCACTTTAAAATGTTTTCAAAGACAAGATATCTGTATTTCTAAAAACAATCTGTGATACTGGCACTTGACATTGATGTCCTGAAACGAAATTATGGAGAAGCTTCTATACCTTTGAGAAACTATCAGGTGGTATCCGGAGAAGGCAATCCTTCAAAGCTTTTATATACACTGCAAGGTCTTCCACGCAGCTGCTTGAACAAAAGGTAAGCAACATATGATTAATTCAAATACACACAAAATATTTAACCAAGTTTAGGGATATATGATATCAGATCAAAGAGATTATTAGCAACTGGCAATAACAAGGGATATGAACCAACCATAATCTTGCAACCCCAGTTGAGCATCCATCCCTTGCTGGTTTAACACATAATGTTTCACACTGAAGCCTTGAGATCAGCTCATCCCAAATCTCCAGTGCAGGCATATTCAGCAAATCCTCTTTTCTGCGCACATCTTTATTTATGGTAAGAACTCCCAAATCTGCAAGCTGTTCATTACTAGAGATCAAAACCAATGCTATGTTGAAAAATATATGATGGAGAAAGGAAAGATTAAACATAGCCTGAGTTTTCATAAGATGATCCCTACTAGTGATTTTGTTACATACATGACTAAGAGCGAGTGATGTTGCAACTTTGTCCATGCAAGTCTTCGAAGCTGCCGCACCAGGACCTTTATTTGAAAATAAAGGAAGAATGAACAATCTGGTACCAAGACAACTAAATTCTTCAGGTGAAAAAGTGTTGACTACAATAACCTGTATGAGGAACTCCTTCAGACTCCAGTAAAGACTGAAGTGTACCATCTTCACCAATGCCTCCATGCACTGTAGAAAACATCAGATAAATTTCATATGGAATATAATAGCTGAATGTTTTGTTAAACAAAAGAGATTAAATAAAAATTTCATCCTTAACATAGTGTTAGCATTCATTTAAGAATATCAGAATATGAACAGCACGCTCCCACATGCTCTGCAATCAAATTTCCCAAGTGTGAAAAGTTATGGCTTAACAAACATGATGTTTACTAGTAGAAGCAAACCATTACTCGGACAACTAAATCCATGTTTGATGACCTTCCTTGTTTGGGTGAAAGAGTATGTTCAGATATTATCTAACGTGACAGGAGCTATATCTGAAGTAAAGCTCTTACTGTATATTCTTGAAAAAACAGATATCTTAAAACTACAACACACATTCATAGATCAAACATGTACTATTATGTTCATTCTAACAGTGGAAAGAAAGGTTAATGCAAGCATCAATCATAACATTACAATGGTTAAAAAAAAATACCTGCAATGAAAACTGTTGCCTGAACTTCTTTGGCAAGCTTGACCCACTTCTCTAATGAATATCTAACAGGCTGTTCATCAGCTATGTCAAACCCTGTAAACCAACTATGCTTCTTCAAACATTCCATGAGGTCATTCATCACTTGGTTGCGCAAATGAGAAGTCAGCGTGGCCTGAGCTGGTTCAATAGCTTCTATGCAAGCATCAAGAACTTCCTCTGTAGTGTGTCTCAGCACAAGAGAGTAACTGCATATAAATTCCAGGAGCATGATATAGCACACATGAAAATCTAATAAATCAAAACATGGCTGGCAATAAAAAATGTTAAGTATTGCTTCTGAGTGCAGATTTATAGAAAACAAATAAATAGCTGGTGGATTATTTGACTTTTCAAAAAGAAAATGTATTATTTGTACAAGCTTATAATGGAGTCGAAACATGAACAAAAATCTCTACTTACGGCAATGACCAAACCACTCTGGAACCATCATCAGAATGGTCGTCTGAGGGGGCAAGTAAACAAGGAGTCACATCAAGCTGTAGACAACAAATTGCCAATATCAGACATTATTCATAACCATATTGTACCTCGATTAAAAACATCCAAACAGATTATTGAATCACAAATATTGCTGGCTTGGAGGAGTAAAACGACAGGAATGGAGGATACTCGGTGAAAGGCTAAGCATTGATCCAGGGCACACATATGAGAACTTTTGGATACTTAGATTCAAAAATCAGAAGATAAACTTAATCGCCTCAGTATTCAAAAGATGCGTTAATACTGCATCATCCATGTATAACAGACATCCAGTTATATACTTCATCAAACACATCCGCCAACCATTATGCAAACTAAACAAATTTATAGCTAATGTTTCCTAAACTTACTTCATCAAATGCCAGCAAGTTAAGCCAAACATTTGTTCCACTCATAAGAGATACTTGCCGCTCTGAAGTGTCTCCTCCAAACAAGACAAAAATTTTACGAATACCCTCCTGTTTGTTAAATGCTTCATCAAATGGCAAGGATTTCGATCTTCTTGGCAAATGAGCTGATACTTCGTTGTGTGATGCAAGATTGGGGAACCGCAAGCAAGCATGATGAATAACACTTCGAAGAATGTTAGAATGAGAGAATCCAACCTGAACAAGAAGAGAAACCTTTTGAGGAGACGAGTGGGAATGGTGACAAAAAGCTAAAAAATTATTAGATTCACGAGCATTTCAACATTTCTGTGGCATATAAAGAATAACATGCCTCACTTCACGTGTGCATTACACATGAGAAAATCTGTCAACTTTTAGGTACCAATGAACCATATAGAACAAAGACTCCAAAGTTTGAGCCATGCATGCTCCACACTTCTGTTGCTATGATAATGTTTCCATGAAATGTTTACTAATCAGCATGCCACAGTATCTGACATATTCCTATGCCAATTCCAAGCCTAGCATGAAAGAAAAAGCAACCTGGTGGGGAAGGACCCCAGCCTACAAGAAGCATGCAACTCAACTTTGCTACAGTAATAAACAAAGGGGACACAACATTCATAAGAAGTTCAAGTAGAAGCCCGCGGAAAAAGACTGACAATAAGTACCTTTGAAGCTTGCTGAAAAAGAAAACTGGTCTGCTCCATTCCACTAATCTGACATATTAATCAGAAATCAACATCACAGATGTAATAAAAAATAATATCGGTAGTCCCAGTAAAAAATATATTTGACTTACCAGGTTAATGTCATTGTATATTATTGTGCCCAATTCAGTCCTTCCAAATTTTCCAGCTGAAGATGATAATGCATGCATGGAATTAGGAAAAAACCATCCATCAATCCGAGCAAAATCACGTAGACCGAGTTGACGGAATAAAACAGATGCTCCTTCTCGAATATTTTCAATTACTTTGAGAGGAAAACGAGGTGGAGTGTGATATGCTACCTGTGAAGAAAGTAAGAACTTCTGAGACTAGAACAATGAAAGGAGGCATTACAAATTTTACACATCACAACTCAAGACACATATGATGCACCATAGATGCATTAGTTACAAAACAAATGAAATGGGAAAAAGATATTATAATCTTTCTGAAAAATGCAATTGCAATAAGAAATTCTCAGATACACTTCTGCTGTACCTGTTGTGTTGGAAGATACTTCCTTCGGTAATTGAAAATTGCATCTTCTTCTCTCACATCAACACTGCCATGAAATTGAATCTCCACCTGCACCATCAATGACATATTACTAGATCACAGTTCTTCACCGGGTTACTCTAATTTATAGCATAGTTTTCTAAATCTTGTAAGGCACTACTATACAAGAGCCCCTTTTTTTGAAAAAAATTAACGCAACCGCAGACTATTAAAAGCAATAATTCAATTTTAAAAACAAATGTTTGAGCATATAACCAATAAAAAAACTCTCTCCACGATTCATGGTCATCTCATAAAAATATGATGAATAAATAAAATAGTATACATAAAATCTTAAAGCACCTTGGAAGATTTAAACCATTATTGAAATGATTCATGAGGGCTGAAAAGAGTATACCTCAGTTGGCAGTAGAACAACAGGGTGACAATCAAAACCAGATCCCACATCAAGGACAATTGCTGTAAACTCACTCCCTCCTTCGAGAAATATTTCAACAAGGATTTTATCATCTATCCCCTTTCGGACATGAAAAGACACATCATTCTAATCAGTTGAACTATCTCACATGGTTTTAAATGAAAACATTGTACGGCAATTGAACCATCTGTAGCCCAAATTCAACAACATTCCAGTTTGATAATCATTTTTTTCCTCGTCTTCAGATGGTACAAAAAAAAAAAATCCTCCCAAATCTTTAGGAATAAACTTTGCAAACTAAGTACTCATGGTACCAAAAAGTAACCTTGGGCTTTAACACCTTCCTGAAATTGCAAAAACGAAAAAAAGAAGAACTAAAACCTAAACATGAACAAGCAATCTCAGCACCTTCCATGTAAGTCGGTCTGGTGTTTCAGCATAAAGTTGGTAATTTCAAAGCATGCATCAATGAGAAATGTTATAAGATTTAAATTACCTCTGAAATGAGATCATTTGCTTTTTTAAGAGAATCAGAAACACCATAAGCAACTGTAACTCCAATACTTGATCCAGCTCTAGCTGGCTTTACCTGCAAACATATGATGACAAGTTTGAGATCCTAATGCTGAACCATCTCACTACACGTGCTTATTAGACTACTTAAACTGAGATGAGGAAGTGTGTCTTACCACAACTTTCCCAGAGTTAGGGTCCAATTGATTGCTTGTGAACCACTTGGATAATTCACATTCCTCAATTTCACTTCCCTAAATGCCATATGCACATGTCAGTATATCCACTCATAACCAGATACATTGCAACCTAATGCATATCCAGCACTAAATTGATAGATAAATAAATAAAAGTTGACCCAAACAGGCGTGACAAAAGCACTTCAAATTACCAAATAGTTGGGACCAATACCTGGACTAGAAAACTAGGTACAGTTATGAATCCTTGTTTGCTGAGTTCCAAGGAGGCATCATACTGTCAATGATTTGAAGGTAAATGGTTAGCCTCATCTCACAGAAGAAAGTACTTCTAGCACAAGTAACATTCGAAAGTTATCAAGGGTATATGAAATATGGAGGTGTGACAATTTTCCTTCTCAATTTATTTCCCACGCATCTATCACTAATTATGTCGACCTAGGAACAGTCAGCTAATAACATGGATGCTAGTAAATATTGATTCTTCGAATTGCCAGCAACAATCTACTAACAAAGCTCTCCTTTCATCACATCTCCAGAGATACCAACAAGTTTCAAATATTCAATGCACAATACATAGGAACTTCGATTCAATTCTAGGGGCTTCCAAACCCAATAACTTATTACAGGCTAATAGACTGTCTCCCTTACCTTATCAAATGCTTTACGACACTCACGAGATCCTGTGCCAACAAATGGAACATTATGCCTTTCCAGCAACTCCTGAATAAAAGACCACCACCCGTTACAAAAATATATCTTTCGAGACAATATCCTATAACGCAAATGAAGGATGATGCTATATATAATGCACCTGAATTCCACCATCTTCACCAAACCGGCCATGAATAACAGGGAACACTATATCCACAGAAGCAGCAAGATGTTCTGCAAATTCATCCAACGACGAAAAACCTTTGGCAAGGCTGCACAAAACACACAATTAGCCATCCTTCTCTGCATTAGAGGGGGGGAAATAATAAATAAATAAATAAAACCTTACCTTTCAAGCTTAAAATCAAAATCCGCCGGAGTATTTGAATATACCTAAGAGAGAAATCACAGTTGCCACTTATAATTCAATTCAAGTGAAAACATTTCGTCGACTGAGTAACTAACCAACCTGAGCAGATGATATAGCGAATGCATTCATATCATAGTCAATATAATAGCAGCTCACTTGCAAATCATCCCCCTGTAACAACAACAACAACAACAACAAAAAACCAAAAAAGTTACAATGCACATCCAGTAATTACAAATCTTGGCACAGGCAAGAGTACCTCTATGTGATCAAGTACTGATCGAGCAGAGTTGAGGGAAATCCCACGCTCAGCAGAAGGACCTCCACAAATCAAACCAACTCTTAGAACTCTACTATCCTCTTTCGAAACTCGATTGTCATCCACCACTGCCTCCGTCGTGGAGGCGGCGCGTGTTACTCCAACGCCCGAGCATCGCGTCTTCGAAAAACAAGAATCACTGAATTTCTGGTTCCACTTGTACGAATTTGGGTTATCAAACAGCAAGTTCCTTCCAACGGCATCGTTTTTGTAGTTTCCGTTATGGAGAAAAGAGAGCTTTGAAGCGAAAGAAAGATATGACGATGCCATAGAAGGAGAATTAGGATTTGCTGTTGAGTAGAATTAGGATCAGGTTTAGTATTAAATACAGAAGTTAAGACTTAAGAGAGTGTGATTACTTTTGTGTTCTTTCATTTTTAATTTTTTCTTTGTCTTCTACCAAAAAAAAAAAAAAAAAAAAAAAAGGTTATTGCGGGCCGGCATGGTAATGCCAACGCCAATTACAATAGCTTCTTCAATGGACGAGCGAAATAGGAACTGAAGGGCGAAAACACCTTTTCTATATTAAATAGTATTAATAATGGATAATTGATTACAACTATTTTGGTTTGGTCTTTAGAGATTCGGCTTCGACTCTTTATTTTTTAAGAGTGGGATGATAATGTTATTGGGTGTCCTACGCTACAAATTCTTGTTCTTGGTCATACTGTAACAGCATCCACCATTCAAAATCCCACCTCTTTCGTCTTTTTGCTGTTAACAGAGATTAAATTATCCATGTCCAGCGATTTTTAAAGACACCCACTTGTGTAATAAGCTCAAGGAACTTGGTACAATGAAGTTTATTCTTCTATGTGACTAAAGTGTTCTTGACAGAATTCACACCACCTTATCTTTGTCATCAGTTTGATTCGGATTCAGCTTTCTTAATCCCTCATTATTAAGCCGGCCATGCAAAATGAACTCCGAAGATGATCGAAGGCATCCATAGTAGCTACAAACTATACCAACGACGCACAAATAATAAGATAATCGTGAGCTGCCGGCAGCAACAGAACTGTATAGGCAGAGATGGTAGCTTATACGGGGTTAAAAAGATTTTTGCCGAGGATAAAATAATTGGTTTCTGTATATAAGATCAATGGTCTTTCTAATAGGAGACGGGGCAGAAATCAAAGACATCGCCAAAACAAAAGTAATTTTAGTTCGTGTTTGGCATTCTCGTAGCTTACAATTGTGATTTAAATAAAAACAATTTAAGAAAAATACTTTTAATCATGGTTTAAAAAAAATAAGTTTTTAATTAAAACTGTTATAAAATCTATTAGCTAACACGACATCAAACAGTGTCTTTAATCGAGGGAATAAATCAAGATGGAATATCAATCGGGTTCGTTCAAGTGGTAAGCAACTTGTTCCGTTTAAGCGAGGTTTTGGTTTCGAGTCCCCGTATATACAGCAACACTTATTGATAGCCTCACCTGCTACTGCTAGGCATGCGACCCGGAGCAACCACCAGATTAGTCGAGGCAACCCGGATACTGGGGTTGGTGAGCAAAAAAAAAAAAATCAAGATGGAATCAATGTCATGTTCCTTTTAGTTTTCAAGAGTTCGTTCTCTCCTTGAATGAAACTCTTCAACATGACAAGCCCTACTTCAGCTAGTCACTCCTCTTCAAATCATGGTCAGTTATGGTATCAAGATATCAGGACCAGACATCGTTAGACCTACTCTCGTGAAATCATGTACTGGATTTGAACAACTTAAAATGAATGATGGTAAGATATACCAACTTGGAAAAACTATCAAATTCCTTGACAATGGAAGTGAACTTTGCAACATTCTCCTCATCAATTGTATTAGCTAAATCCCGAAAAGTTATAATTAAAACCAATGAGTAGGATAAAAGCACCACCATCCTAAAATTAAAATATCCAGATGGAATATTTGGTTGGCGGGTAAACACCATTTTGTTTGCCATTTATATTATGAATGGATTTATCGATAGAAATACATCATCGAAAAAAGTTTTATCAAGGGTTGTTAGCCGTTGATATTTTCATTAGTAATTGGTAATGTTTATAGAATATTGATGTCAAAAAAAAATTAATTAACCAAATTTAATTAATTATTCTATTAATAAATGAATTACCAATAAAATCATTCATCACTTATTCCATCGACAAAAACTAATTTTACCGATAGAATAGGTGACAAAATTAACAACAAAATATTCATTATTATTTTCACCGAAAAGATTTAAAACTTCTAAACCATTTTATAACTTTCCGGTGAAATAATGTCTATATTTTCAATGAAATCATCCATGAACAAAAAAATATTCATCGGTGACTCTATGGAAAGTTTAGTTTTTTCTACAGGAGTAGTCTATATGCACCTTTAAATTCGAGAAGGTAAAAAAAATCTCTTTCGGCCTTTTCAAGTTCCCCTCAAGTGTATAGCTACATGACCTGCTTGAATGAACCTATTTACATGAAGGTTCTCTCCTTCCATTTCCGTAAATTCCAACATGAATATTATGGTTATGAAAATTTTCATTTTCGTTAATGTAAATTTGATAGTGCATTGCGGCGTTCTGATTTTGATATCTTGCTTTTTCTTTCCATTAACATGTCAAACTTGCACGTAGTATTAAGCTTCACAATATGAATTGAGATGCTATTGTTTTATTGGCTGATTGATGTTCATCATGGGACTGCATTACTAGGACTACCTCTGTAAAGCCTGTATTGGTGTTAATCATGGACCCACATGTTCTCCATTTTCACAGAGCATTGGTAGATTAAAGGATCTGTACTTAGGCAACCAACATCGTACTTGTCTAAAAAGCTTCTAGTCAATTCTTTTTAGAAATATGCATGTGTTAAGGTACGGTTCATTGGAGGGGATGGACCTAAACGCGTCAGGCCGGAAGAGATGAGGGAAAACACACTTCCAAGATCGAGTGGAAATGCTGAGTGCCGTACCACTTGCCTTCTGGCCGTATGTTCTTAAGCAGGTCAGAGGTTCTCCTGATTTCTAATTTTAAATCATTTTTTCATATTATTTACTATAGCTTCAGGATACATTTATGTTTTTGTTGAATATTGTCTCAGTACTCTTTAACTCGTCGAGCAGTTCTTTGACAGATGCATTCTGCATAGCCATATTAGAGGCTGCTAGTTGTGGATTATTGACAGTCAGGACACGCGT
>Ga0325414_1004988_pt1 | contig 13957 bp, 2 predicted proteins | sample PopdelMetagenome_8_FD_206183 | JGI IMG/M metagenome (GOLD analysis project Ga0325414, IMG submission 206183) | Populus deltoides microbial communities from Bellville, Georgia, United States - Leaf-PdKOR-R3 | ecosystem: Host-associated > Plants > Phyllosphere > Phylloplane/Leaf | place: USA...
TCTTTCGCATGATTCAAATAAAGTCCTCCATTTGAGAATTATTCTTGCCACTGTATATAGCTCGAAGAGTAACAGATTTTCTTTTTCCTAACTGAAGATGTCCCTAAAATCTAAGGTGTATAATAGCTGGATAGTTTGGATAATCGGTTAATTAATTGGTCATGAAAATTTTATTTATTTATTTTAGTCAAAATAGTTGATAACTTGTATTTGATATTTGGTACTTAGTAGGCTCAAGTAGCTTGTAACTAGTAAATGCAGAAAAATCTTTTTTGGTGGATGTGTGGATTTTTATATGCTTAAATAAGTATTTTTTTTATAAAGATAAAGTACAATAATATTAATGAAGATTCTGAACATTTATTTTGAATGATTCATGGTGTATATATAGTTCATTAGTTTTATTCTTTTATGAAGAGAATGAACTGGAATGTAACTCTATATTTATAATATTTTTTAGTTTTATTATATGTTGAATTTGACTCATTTTATCCGGCAAAAAGATGAAGATACAGTAGGTTATGAGAGACTTTAATACACCTAATGATATTGAAAGAGTGTAGATTTGTTTAATTAAACTTATTTGTTGAGAAATATATCCTCTAAGATTTTATATAAAAATCTATAAAATTAATGACATTATATTCAGGTATTATATTTGAATTCATGAATGTAGCGAATCCGGCCATACTCGAGGTGCGGTGACAAAATCTTTGGGTTCAACACTCTCAGATAACACACGTCATGCCAATCTATTGGGTCTGATAGTACTTGACCCAAACGGTACCACGCTCAAGCGCTAGGTTGGCAGCATTTGCAAGACCAACGCGTTGGGTCTAGCACACGTTACCAGAACCATGAGGTGTTTGGGTCTAACAGGCTCTAAACCTAACATTATTTGGGTCTAGTGTTGGCCAGACTCATCAATCACTTGGGTCTAGATAGTGCTAGAACTAGCGTGCCTGAATGGAGACGCGTTTAATAATGGCACGTGTCAGCTTAATGCATTCGAGAATGCGAGAAAATTATACCTGTATATTTTTTTGGTCCGATATTTTTTGAAAAAGATATATAAAAATATATTTATAAAATCTTGTTTCTTCACTACCTAATGCAGCCTATGGATTAATAATGCCCATTTGCAGTATTGTTACTTCTATATCGAGAATGTGGAAAAGGGTAATATTAAGGGGAAAAGGCAGAACATTTGTTCTTTTGGTTTTTCCCCCTGCAAATTTTAGACATATTCTTTATTTATTTTTTCTTTACCTTTATTTATATCTCTCCGTGTTTCTATTTTCATTTCTTGGAGAATCACTTGACTCAAAAAAGTTTTTTTTAATTGTTTTTCAATGATAAAATTACCTAGAAAGAACTCTGGTGCTCTAGAGCGAGGTTGTTAAAAATATTTTTTTGACACGATATAAAAAATGTAATATAAACTCGGATCATAAAATTATAAATAATTTTTTTAACTAATTATATATTGATAATTCTAGTTAAGAAATTAAATTACATTAAAATTTAATAAAATGAGTCAACAATATTATAATCAATGAGTGATCTAAATAAAATGAGAGAGATAGATAGTATGAATCAATAAATTAATAACATGGAGAAATAAAAAGTCTCAGAACAAAATTTCTCAATACAAGAGAATCACTAAAAGGTAGGAAGCACACATAAACCTAGTGACAACCTGGTTGTTCCCATTACAATAAGTCTTGATAGACCCTTTTTGGGTTGCAAGCTAATGAGTTTAAATTAGTAATTAACTAACATAAATTCAATAATAAAATAAACTCCTAAAAATATCTAATGCATTAGAAAAAATTCAAATTAAAAATAATTATTTAAAATTAAATAAATAAAATAGAATAATAAAAAAAGTCTTTATGTTAAAATTCCTCCATGTAGCCTAAATCTTCGATTTTTGCATATTATTGGCAGATTTGAGTCCTGATTTCACACATGTCATTCTCTTCTGGTTTCAAACATGTTGTTCTTTCCTGTTTGGATGAATTATTGGGTTTACGATATATTGTTGGAAAGTTTTAGATGTCTAATTTCTATCCCAACTTTAATCGAAGTAAAATTTCACCGGTAGCTCTAGATATGTCCCAAACAGTACACGAAGGTCTTGTTTGATATATTTGACAATATTAGTTTACTAACTTTGATTCTTTGAAATATTATATTCCCTAACTCTATTTGACCTTAAAATTTACCACAATATATGTTTATGTATCTAATATTTTCCTGTAAAATTTCACCTTTATCCAATATACGGCTTGAAATATATGTTCAATCTCGCAAAACTAGTCAACAGACATTTTAAAGCTAAATTTGGACCTGACTTGGTTCACATCACAAATTTAGTAAACTCGTAAAATCGAACTGAGTTTATCAATTTTACCGATTTTTCACGAGTTAAGTCCGATTTAGCACGTTAGATACATGTTGACTCGTAAAATCTTACGATTCTACGAATTAACTCGTGATTTTAACAACCTTGCTCTAGAGTACTCATCACTCGTTACTTTATACATACAATAAATCACAATCACACATTTAAAATTGATGTGATTTTAGTTTTTAGTTTTATTTTAGTTTTTAGTTCTTTCAAAATCATATAAACCATATCACTACAAGATTTCACAGTTTTACCGACGGAAATATTCCGTCAGTATGTGATTAAGAGTTCGTTGGTAATTTATTTACCGATGTCTTCACCGATGGAATACATTCGTCGGCTTTCCGTTCATCGGTAATACCACCGTTCATCGCTATATCGGTCGGCAAAACAAAAAAAACATTTACCGATGGTTTTACAGACGGAAATTGCGTGCTAAAAAAAAGTTTCCCGCTTGAAATATACCAAAGGATTTATCCCGTCGGTGATATTATGACATACCGTCAGTAAAGTTGTCGGTGAGTGTTTGAAATATCAATCGAAGATATCCGTCTATACATTCATCGGTCATTGTGGTAGATACTGTCAAATACTGACGGATTAAGTCCGTCGGTAAAGTTGTCGGTGAGTGTGAAATACTGACCAAATATATTTTTCTGTAAAGTCATCGGTGACTGTGGCAGCTACTGTCAAATGCCGACGGATATATTAAAGTAATGGTATTGTATTTGGAGTTATTTCTAATATCTATATAAAAGTAAATGAGTCGATTAACAGTGATAACATTTATATTTTCAATTTCCACAATGCCTTTCCCTTGAAACTCTAATTTCTAATAATTTATTGATTGTTTGTTTTTGTGTTATAATCTGATTATAAAATATTTTTTATTTTTTTTTCATTTGAAAAAACATCAAGTTGATTTTCTTAGGTGTTATTTTGATAGTTTTGATGTACGAATTTCAAAATAGAAAACAAATTAAAAATATATTATTTTAATATATTTTTAAATTGAAATCATATTGCACCATAATACTAAATACACAATAACAACTCTTCTAAGGTACATATATACTAAGAAAAACATCCTAAACAAAACTGGAAAAATAATAAAAGTTATATACCAAATAAAAAAAATATAAATCAACTAGGAAAGTATTGTAAATCCCGAATAGTAATTGTTTAGTCTTATTTGAAGGTCTTTTATAAAATTTTATTTCTGTAGAAAATAGAATCTTTAGAATCTCATGGAAAAAAAATTCAATTCAAGTTAACGCTAAACTATACCCATCAACATTATATTGCATGTTAGGAAAAAAATCTCATGCATTAACATCAAAGTAAAAGAAATGATGAAAAAAAATAACTAAAAATTCATTTGAAAAGCAAACAAGGATAAAGGATCAATTTTCAAAACCCAAAACAAAATTCAAATATGTGTTCCAAAACATTTATGTTCTTGAACCCCTCAGCCATTTAGAATTATGTTACATTTATAAAGACAATTGGATCATGAAATACTTCTAATTGATGATTTTTTTTCTATTTAAATATCTTTGTTGATTTATTTTTTAATGTAGGGTACTTATGTTCATAAATTTTGATCAATTACGTACCTTTATAGGCTTATGTTATAAATCAACTGACATGGTATATTTCTTCATGGAATATGGATTGTGTGTTAGAAATAAACATTTTTTTTCAATTTTTATAATTCATGTTTTCTCATCAAGAAATTGAAAATGAAATAAAAATAACGAAAACTTAAAAGAAAATTTTGAATTAATTAATTAAGTGAATTTATATTTGTGTTGCTCATTAGTTATGGTTTATAAGCTCATATGTTAGTAAATATAAGATTACCTAACTAATCAATTAATTTTATTTTTAATTTTTTGTAATTTTTTTAATTTGCTGATGGAAAACCAAAAATAACTGAATATAGAAAAAATAATTATAATTGGAGAAAACTATCATAATAATTGATTGGTAGTAGAAGTTATTGAAAGAACTTGATTGATCAAATTTTAGGAGTAAAAGTACTCTTATAATAATTGAATTGTGGAAATTGATTTATTCTAATATGGTGATATGATGAGATGGATAAAGTCTGGGACGGTTGGATCCTTTGGATATAATGTTGCAATGTCTTACTAGTTGGTGATATGATGAGATGGATAAAGTCTGGGACGGTTGGATCCTTTGGATATAATGTTGCAATGTCTTACTAGTTGTGTTGTCAGTAACTTGGTATTGATATTTTAGGGGAAACTCTATCGGAATTACGGTAAAATATAAAAAAAATTCTAAAGTTTTTCACCTGATAGAAATGCCAATTATCTTGAAATTATATTTAAAATTTAAAGTTATTATAGTTGGTATCAGAGCCCTGGCTTGAGTTCAGTGGATTTGTAATAGATATTGCTAAATGATGAGTTGTTCTGGGATGGTCCGGATCCATCTCCGATATGAAAAAGGATTCAAGATACAGATATAAACGATAGATAAAGGGAGGACCCCTTAACAGATACTACTTCTCATGTGCTGGCACCATCATTTCAATCCAGATATGGAGGGTCATCTGGACTCCGAGATGATATAGCATCTAGACAAGCTAGAGTATCACAGCTAAAAGGTTCAAACTATCAGGGTCAGACGATTATTCCCCCGCCAATATCATTTACGGGGACCCCTACTCCGCATGTTAACTCTGTTTTCTTAAAACATATTATTAAAGTAGTAGTTGTTGGTATGTTTAATACAACAGCCTCAGGAACCCTTACAACTCCAACTCCCACAGACAGTATAGTTACTTTAGTCTGGATAGTTAAGAATATGAGAGAAATGAGTTGTAAGCCTTATTTGGGGGAACATAATGCAAAGACTGTAGGAATATAGATTCAAGAAGTAAAGAAGACCTTGAATCGTATTAGAATGCCAAAGGGATTACAAGTGGGTTGTGCCACCTAATTGTTTTTAGATAGAGTGCAGTCTTGATGGGAGAATGTATTATTAAGGGGAGCCACTAAAGAGTTATCTTGGGTGACTTTAAGATGGAATTTAAAAACAAATTTTACTCTAGATACCACCGTAAGGTAAAAGAGCAAGAGTTTTTTGCTCTGAAGTTGGGATAGATGTTCATGTTGGAGTATGAGTAGAGATTCCAAGATTTCTCTATGTTTGGTTCACATTACATTCCTACTGAGTAGTATTTGATAGAGAGATTATGAGAAGGTTTTAGACATGAGTTAAAACAAGGATTGATAGCCTTACAGTATAAAATAACTAGAGAATTAATTGAGGCAACTTAGGCTCTAGAGGCGTGTATGAGTAAGGGTCAATAGGATCTATCTATGTTTGGAAAAAAAAAAGATATTGATTTCTCAGGTAGACCACCTCTCTTGAAGAAAAGCAAAAAAAAGCTAGTTTAGTCAATTTAACAAGAAATGAAGGAATTTTAGGTAGAGATGATCATTAGCTGGGTCTCTCTAGCGCACAAGTGGGGAGTTGACTAGAGGACAGTCAAACTTAAAGGTCAGTTCTACTAGAGGGTCTTTAGAATAAAAGACCATCATTTATCCTCACTATGTTCATTGTGAGCAAAGACATCTGAGGGATTGCTTGGCATCACAAGTCTAGTAGTGGCAGATATGTTACAATTAAATTCTTTGCTTGTATATGCATTAATTAATCCCAGTGCAACACCTTCATTTGTAGTAAGTAAAATTATGGGAAAACTTGAGGGGAAATTTAGTAAAGTAGAAAAAAATTCACAATTAATATCATTTTGGGTTAAAATGTAGATATTAATCGTGTATACAAAGGGGTAAGGGCTAGCATTAATGGATGTGAGATGAGAGTAGATTTGATACCTCGTTACATGACTTTGAAGTAATATTGGGAATGAAGTGGTTAGGCATGTATAAGGCTCAAAATGGATTGTTTTGTAAAAACTGAAACTCTTCAAGGATTGAATGGTAGGAGAGTAATATTCACAAGAGAAAGAAATGTCATACTGAATTGTATAATTTCGGTTATGACTGTTAGGAAGATGATGAGGAAAGGGTGTGTGGCTTACCTCACTTATGTGATAGACTAAAAAAAAAAGATATTGTTGAGCTGTCAATTCTTCTCGTGGTAAGGGAATTTTTGGATGTGTTTCCATAAGACATGTCATAATTTCCTCCGGAGAGCTACAAAAATATATTTTTCAAAAATTCAACACCTAAACATTCTTATGTGTAAATCTGTATATAAATTATATACAAGGACTAAAATAATTTTCTTAATAAATTAGAGTTACTAAATGAAAATTATATGGAAAAAATCCATTAAATTACCATATAATTTTACAACTAATAACAAAAATAATCTAATAAATTATTTGATATCAGATTACTTAAATCGTATCAAACATGGCTTCTGAGGGTTACATTTAGAGATAATTTCCATGAGAAATTAATGTTTTCTCTATTAAATTGAGTAATGAAATATATTTATATGAAATCAGAGATAGTTATATACATCCTAGAAAAGAAAGAACAGAATCACATTTTCTTAACAAAAACAAAATCAATATCCTATATTTACTTTTTATGTATAACCAAAAAATTCCATAAGAAAATTATAGAAAGATCATTTAGGCAAAAAAAGAATTCCGAGTTGTACTCATCCTTTTAGCCAAAGTAAACAATATTTTAATTTCTTATATATATCATATATAATTGAGAATTAGGCCTCATAGTCTATACTTTGGAGCCAACCTACAAACAATACAAACGTTTGAGCATGGCTAGCAACCTTAATTTCATAAATATTCAAATTCACTTATTGGTATGTATATGATCATAATTTCAGGTACTAAATCTTTTTATTAAAGAATTTTTTTATGCTACTGCCAACTTAGCAACTTTATAAAACTATTATATGTGCAGTAAGTTAGAGAATACAAATGTCATTGAAGGCCCAATATTTCATTGTATACTACTTGTTGAGATTTGTATATTGGATGATAAAAGCTACTAGATAAATCTTTTCAAATCTATTAAATTAAATCTTCGTGTACTGTTTGGGATATATCTAGAGCTACAAGTTCAATTTTGATATGATTCAAGTTGGGCTGTAAATTAGACATCTCAATCTTTCCAACCATATATAAAAACTGGAGATTCGAGCTACATGAAGAAACTTTAGCATGAAGAGTTTGTTTTTATTATTCTATTTTATTTATTTATTTAATGTTGAGTAATTGTTTTTTTAATTTGGTTTTGTTCTGGTTCATTAAACATTGTTTAGGAGTTTATTTTATTATTGGACTTCTGTTAGTTGATTACTAATTTAGACTCATTAGCTTGCAACTTAAAAGAGGTTCGTATCAGCAACTCTAATAAAGGATATATTTATATAAAAAATTTGATTTAAATATTTTAATTTTAAAAAATAACATAATATGTTTTTAATGTAGAATAAAATAAAATTAAAAATAATTTTTTAAACTTCATTAACATGTATAGGATATCTAGAGGTTTTTTTTTTTTTTTTTTTGTTAGGTAGCTGTTAAATGGAGTGGCTGTTAAATTTTTAATTATCTTGCTCTTCTCTGCCATGCGTTGCTTCCTTCTCTGCCATGCGTTGCTGCTTCCTTCTCTTCTCTCTCTTTTTTGTTTCTTTGTTGACCAACTGGGGCCATCTTCTTCTTTAAATTCAATTCAGTTGAGACCACAGGAGGGTTGTCCGTCGCACGATTTGGTTCATCATTGTCGTTGCTGCACTATTCTTTTGCGTTTTTGGTTGGCCTCTCAACTGGCCGACATTTCTTTTGACAATTCATTTTTTTTATTTTTATGCACAATTTATTACTAGTGACTCTTTTATAACATTTGATGATATATATGGTAACATGCCTTGAGCCGAAGACAGAGTTCCAATCTGGCTGCGAATCATGGAAAACAAGAGGATTTCTTGCTTACCAGATACCGCCACAAAATGCCTTGAGCCAGAGCAAAGAAGGCTTTTCCTTGAAAATTAAACACGATCAATGAATCCATCAATAATATAATCATTGATAAATTTACTCACGGCAAGAACCAAAAAAACAAAAATTAAGAAAATATATTTAAAAAAAAAAGACCTGAAAATGTCGACGGCATTGACCAGCCCGTTCAAGACGCGCTATCTGTTCATGGTCATTAATAGTTGTGGATGGTTCCAAAAACCATAAAACAAGTTAACGACACAAACGTCTGACCAAGCTTTGGGAATTAGTTTCGAAGTGGTCTTAAAATACATTGCCAATGAGTTGCTGCCATTACTTCAACATCTAGTTAAGTGAACATTATTTTAGGTGTTATAGTTTACTGGTCAGATTCTAGGTTTGCTTCCTAGAGGTTACTAGTTTGAATTTTACAAATCTCTGGGTCATTAGAGGCTTACATGATCGTTAACTTCAGGGCTCCTAGAATTAGTCGAGGTGCACGCAAGTTAACCAAAACACTTATGTTAATAAAAAAATATTATTTTAGGTGTGGCTTTTGACACGCTAATATGAAAATCAAAGTTAGCATATATCTATAACTTCAACACGATCCCTTGTCTTTCTACAATATTGAATTCAAAACGAAGATAGTTTTTGTGTGTGTGTGCTGCCAATAATATAAAAGGTGTTTTTTTTTCTTTTACTATGAAAGCCGATTTCTTTGAATTATAATAGTAAGTTTTTTGAAAAAATTTAATTTGATTCTCAAACTTTTTATTTGCATAATTGAGTCCTTATAAGCCCAAATTAAAGACCAATTGCATGTTTTTTAGGGGGTAAGAGTTGAATTGAAAGAGAAAGAATTGAAGTGAAAAACACGGATAATATAGATGGTGGCTTTGAAATTTGTTTTAAAATTTCACTTTCATCCCTTATTTTTATATATATTAGGTGATTGGTACTGTAATTTTAAAAACATATATTTTGATACCAAACTTTATTTTTTTTATTTTCTAGATTATTTTTTTGTGAAGAAGAGAGAATAAATTGTTGTATTCCGGCTTAAAAATAGAAATTGTCGTTGGGGAAAATTTAAACCACTAAAACAGTTTATTTTTATGTCAAAATATTATATATAAAAGGAGATTAAGATTAGATGTTCTTTTTTTATCTTGAAAACACCTATATAAAAATTTCTAAGCTCGGGAAGTCTTTTAATTTTGGGCTTTGGAGTGGTTTTTTGTATTTTTAGAGGTTATAAATTGATTTAATAAGATTTCTAGAATATTTTCCAGCTATTTTAGATTAAAAATAAATTTTAGATAAAAAACAATCTTGATTTCTCCATCACACCAATGACCGGATTATAGGATTAACAAACGGAGAGTTTTTTTTTTTTTTTTTTTGACAATAGTCATCAGCCCCATTCACTTTGAAAAACAAAAGGAAAAAAAGCTAGCACACAGGGCTTTTCTTAGAGCCCGTTTGGCTCTGCGACTGCGGCTGCGTTTTTTTTAAAACGCAGTTGCAGCCGTTTGGTTACAAAGAAAAGCAGTTTATTATTCACTGGGTCCTACATGTTTTCTGCATTGGAAACGCAGCATTTACAAAGCAAGAATTACATGCTTTTTTTGCACTGTTCATGTAATTGCACTGTTCAATGAACAGTGCAATTAACATGAACAGTGCAAAATGATGCACTGTTCATGTTAAAAATAGTGAACAGTGCACTTTTCGTGCACTGTTCACTTGCACTGCGTGGGATTTTATTTTATTTTATTTTTTTTTTTTTTTTTTTAGTGTGTTAAGTTTTTTTTTTTGTTAATTTTTTTTTAAAAAACTAATTTAGAGTGAATTTTATACATGATAATATTTTATCTAATTTTATTACACGCTAAAAAATTATGGAAACTGTAGTTCTTGTCAGATAAATTTTGTACGTAATGAAATTGTAGATAGTTTAATAGAACAATAAATTTTTTTATATATAAAGTATGATTTATTTCATAATGTTACCGCAATAGTTAAATCCACAATATTTAAATTAAAAACCATCAATATTAATTTATATTTTTTAAATTATTTTATAACCTCAATTTCAAAAACATTCTTAACCAAACACATTAAACTACTTTTTCTTCAACCTCAATTTCAACCACAGTTTTAACCAAACACCTATTTTTTCAAACCAACCACAACTAAAAGTACTTTTTATAAAACAACTTTTTTTAAATCACAACCACAACAGCTACCGCGATACCAAACACACTCTTAGTGTCTTCATAACGCATGACCTCTTCAAAATAATTTTTGCATCTGTGTTTTAATTAGCACCGTTCTCTGTATTTTTTTTTCTTATTTAGTCTTTTTAAAATAATAATTATTTTTTAATTATATAAAGTATGTTTAATTTTTTTTATGAGATTAATATAGTTCAAATATATTTTTTATATTTTATATAGATTAAACTTATTTTAAAAAATAAAAACAATTATTTTTTATAAAAAATTTAACATGCGCAGCCTTACACGAAATGTTTTTCTTTTATTTTATTCAATAAATTTTACATTTGTCGATTTCTATTATGGATTAATTTTAATAAGTAAATTCATGAAACATAACCATGCAAATGATTTGTATTGCAATATTAAATATACTGACTTAAATCTATCTCTTAATTTTTTTAGTTTCTTTTTGTTATTGTTAATGATTTTTTTTTTTTACTTACATAAATTATTATCGGTTTATTTGATTAGATATTTGCAAGGGCTTTTTATTTATACTTTGATTTTTTTAGAAAATAACCTACATGTCTAGGATTTTTAAAAAAAATTATGACCAACAGCGATACACGAGTCAAATAGCTAGTGTGTGTATATATAATTTGCACTTTATTAAAAGAACAAATCTAGAATTTTTATACTTTATATATAGTTTTTAAATTTTTATATATAATTTGCACATATCTAGTTTATACTTTGCACTTTATTAAACGAACAAAGGATCTATTTGGAATCGGGTTTCTTTGTGAGGCAGACCCACCAAATCAAAATCAGAGTTTTCTACTTAGATTTTTTAGGCCACTGATTCGGTATATTAATTAACAAAAACTAAAAAACAAGATACTAAGAGGTGATCACGATTCATATAAATAGTGAACCTCATGTCCAGTTTTTTTTTTTAATATCAATTTTTTTAATGCATCCTTTTACAGTTCAATTATATCTTTTTTCCTAAAATAAAAAAAAAAAAGATAGAGAACTAAAATGTAAAACACAAAAAAAAAATGCATAGCTCACTTCAAATTCATGATAATTTTTATTTTGATTCAAAAATTTATTTTGATCATTTTGAATTCCTGAGTTAGAGAGAAGAGAGAAAAAGTTACCAAAAAATAATTAAATAGAGAGAAAATGGTTTATTGTCGCGATTCTAACAACAAAAATATTCAATTGGTATCAATGAATTCAATTTGACGAGGAGTTTGATGATTGTGGTTTTTTCCTATAACCATGCATGAAAAATAAGATCGAGTTATGTTTTGATTTATTTTTAGTTCGGTTGAATTTGGTTTTCTTAAGTGATTTTGGAAATTTTTTAGGTTAACAAGTGATTTATAAAGGCTTTTATTGTATTTATTAGATTTTTTTTAGAAAAAAATATGTTTAAAAAAAAAATTTCAACCCGCAAAAACCCTAGCCCGTGATTTTTTTACAAGCACGGTGGTTACTAGATTCTGAGATAGGCAATAGTAGGCTACGCATCGGCTATCCTAGCAAGTAAAACATCTCTTGTTTTTTTTAAAAAAAATAAAGGGTGAACAATATGTCGTATGTCTTTTATAAAAACAAAAATATGGCTCGGGAGTGTAAGCCTAGGTTTTTTTAAGGCACTGACTCAATTGCCTCTTATGCTTGTACGCCTGGCCTCATTTGGCTTTTTTAAAATAAAAAAAAACCTTTGACATTGGGTTTTGATGAATTTTCTTTTTGTTTTTCTTTTACAATTTCATTCTTTAATATTTAATTGATTTTAAATTAATTTTTATTTTTTTTCATCCAATTAAAATAAAAAAAAAATATTATTGAACTCATTTGAATCCACAACTCAAGTCATAGATTTATTGAGTTAGCTCAGGTTAATTAACCTGAATTAATCCAATACATAATCCTCTCAATACACACACACACACCAACTTCAATTTCTTTTGAAAGTCAAACCGCTTTTTGCTGATCTTTCATGTTGTTTTTGAACCCGCACGTCTGTTCTTTATTTTTTTGTCATCTTTTCCTTTGATTTTTTTCTTCGAGCCTTTTAGATTAACTGGGTCACATCATGACAACTAATATACAATTTAATTTGAAATCCAAATTTAGTAAGAAGTTAAGTTAAGAGTTTTTAGGTTTGACTTACTAGATCTGGTTCAATGACAATGTCAAAGAATTCCCCACAGCTTGAATCTTCTTTTCTTACGTTCAAAAAATGTATAGATCAATCTATATCGTAACGTGGGAAGTAAACTAATATATAATACTCAACTAAAAACTCATTTCAATTGAATTAGAACATTTAAAATAAAATAAAAAATACATAAAGCGTAGATTTGCTAGGTAAACTCGAATCAAGAACTTAAAGATGTTTTTTCAACCTTTTTTTAATGATATAACATTGTTTTAGAAAAAAAATTAAACTAAATTATTGAAGTTGACCCGGCTCGGTCTCACGTAGGTTTGGCTACGTCAACATGTTTAATTGAATCAATCTTCAAATTAGTTTGAAATGAAATCCATTTTAAGTCATAGGTTTGTTAAGTCTATCCTTAAATGATGTTGTTTTATTTATTAAAATAAAATAACATATTTAAAAAAATTAAAAAAAAACCTTTGGAGTTCATCCCGTCAATCGAGTCGATAAAGTTTAATCAAATCAGCTTATAAATTAATTTAAAATAAAACCCAGTTGATGCTAGACTATGAGTTAATAAGTTATCAGGCCAACCTGTCAAGCCAAGTCCGGTGTAAAAGTTATAGTTTATATTATAATAGAATGAATTTGTCAAATATGACAAAAAGGAAAGAAAAAATAATATACTCATTTTTTTGCCCATTCTCATGAAGCCATATTTATTGAGTTTGTTCTTCTGGAGATATATAGTATTTTATGCATGGATAACTACTTAGAAGTGGTAAATAATTAAGAGAAAAGTTTAAAGAGGAAACTCATGAGTTATATAGTGCGAGCTGTCAAGGTAGTGGTGATAGTAAGATTGGAACGGAGCAAGGCATCGTTGTTTATACTCAAGCTATCCACCTTCTTCTGGTATAGATCTTGGACCTCCATCGTTTCTTTCATTCGATCTTTCAAGTTCTTTTTCTGCTTCAGTTACTCTAGAACTTTGCTTTTCAATCTCAATTTCTCTAGCAAACAACTCAATCTAAAGTTTTTTGATGTTAATTATAAGTTAGGTCTTCTGTCATTCCAGCTCTTCTACTTTGTCTGTCAATTCTCTATGGGCACGCAGTTCGATCTCTTCCCAATGCTCAACCTTACTTTTATAATCCTCTCTTTCA
>Ga0325414_1004990_pt1 | contig 13956 bp, 5 predicted proteins | sample PopdelMetagenome_8_FD_206183 | JGI IMG/M metagenome (GOLD analysis project Ga0325414, IMG submission 206183) | Populus deltoides microbial communities from Bellville, Georgia, United States - Leaf-PdKOR-R3 | ecosystem: Host-associated > Plants > Phyllosphere > Phylloplane/Leaf | place: USA...
GCAGATGTAGTCAAAGTGTTCGAGATGCAGCAAATTGATGGACTAAGGTTAGAGAAATTGCGAGGAGGAGCTCAAGAGCGTTTGGTACGAGAGAGGGAGGGCCAGGCACCACTAATCCTAGCAGAGGAGAGGAGGGGGAAAAGGATAGCCGAAGAAACTAGAGCAGCGCTAATTCCTGCACCAACTCCACTAATCCTAGAAGAGGAGAGGAGGAGGAAAAGGATAGCAGAAGAAACAAGAGCAGCACTACTTATTCCCGTACCAACTCCTTACAAGGATGTACTTGTTGGCCAGTCTTGATTACTTCAATAATTTCTGTGCATCATTCTATGTTATGTTGGTTTCCTGCGTTGCTTTTTCATCTAATCCTAGTGGGGAGAAGGAAAAGTAGAGAGAGGAATTTGTCAAAAGCTTCACGTGCAATTATGTTGACTGACTCAGGCAACTTTAAAATAGATGAAATACATGAGCTAAAAGAGTTCTCTAAATCAGCTAAACTCTTTGGTTAGAGATTACGTAAACTCCTTTTTTTTCATTAATGAAATTTCCATTTTTTTTCCTACCAACCTTATTCGTTTATATATATATATATATATATATATATATATATATATATATAATCTAAAAAGACAGCAATGAAATTACCAAATTCAATAAGTATTTAAAATACCCAAACCAAGAAAATAAAGCTATGAATGGGTCTTTTAGGTAAAAAAAGATTTGCTAAAACCAAGGAGACGTGACAGTAAAACATTTATAACATGGAGAAGATCATCCATAGAAATGAACCGGTGGCCCGCCGCGGGCCGGACGGAATTTTTTTTTTTTTTTTACGTTCAACCTAAAAGTGTTTTTGTTTAATTGATGGACCCAGTGAATGCGTTGTGGTCCCATAGCCTAAATATTATATTGCACAAAAACACATGCCCTAATCATTTTATTCCTCAATTTTGCAATAACGTGTAACAATCCACTAGTTATTATCGTGGCGTTATTCATAGAATAACACATACATCCGTCTCGTGGCCCGGTGAATGCGCTGTTGTCCCATGTAGACTGAATAATGTTTTTTTTTTATACTAATATAGGTTTTTGGGTTACCTATGTACCTCCGGTTATTTATGTACGAGTGATAAAATTAACAATTTTATAAATTTTTAATTTAAATTTATAGAATTTAAATTGATAATTTTTAAAAAACAAATTTAAAAACTAACTAGTTAAACTATATTTTTTTAAATTAACTTTTTTTAGTTTATTAAATGATAAATATAGTGTTGAGGTGTAGAATTAAGATTTCAAGCTCTAGAATCTACCTAAAGAAAATAGTCCTACAAGGGAAGCTCTAGAATTAAGATTTCAAATTAATTTGATGATAATATTTCTAGTCTAAATTCTGAAAGAGATGAGTAATTATGAGGATCTGGAAATTGTGCGGGAGCCAAACTTTGTGGGGTCCGTTTCACGTAGATTTTACTTTAAATTGTGAATGAGGCCAGCCCTTTTAGGGTTAGTAGTTTAGGCAATCTGATGACACCTTGATGAAAAGGACATGACTACTTTAGAGGGGTGATTTCCTTTTTCCCACCCATACAAAAAAGTATCGAGATATATATATATAAAAGCAATGTCCTTGTAATATATTTTCATGTGTTTTTTTAATAATTAAAATCAATGTTTATATCAAAAACAACAATTTAAATTCTAAAATAAAAAGTATTTTTTGCCAGAAGAACTATTCTTTTCTTACTTGATATTTGAGCACTATTCAAACACGGCAACACCCAACGAATCCTATCCAAAGTAGACAGTCAGCGCGACAATGGATCGGCGGGGTTCAGCATTTTTCCCGCCCAAATAAAAATATAGTTATTCTTTTATGTTACGAGCACTAAGTTCGAAATCCCATAAACAAGCATATGCCAATATGGGGAAAACCAAAAATTCGCAGAATAAATAAAAAGAAAGAAAGAAAAGTAACAGTTAAAATTCCTATTATCACCTTGATGAAATATATAGTTATTTTATATTACATGTAGATAAAAAATTTGCTGAATTTTATAATTCAAAGTTTCTGGGATGGACACGCGCGTCCAAACAAGTCCAAACAATCATAAATTTGGATTTCTTTTCTCATATGAGAAAAGCAGTTTCTGAGTGTTTCTGCACCACCTTCTCCAAGCCTCAATCTTCTTGCTTTAACAATCTAATTTCTACAGAACTTCTCGTACACATCAAATTTTCGTATCTACCAGCTTCAATGGCTACTGAATGGAAGTTTTTTGCCTGCTGGATCATTAAATTCAAGCTCCCTTTTGACTTAGGCATCCAGTCCGCTATTGGCAATATATTTGTTTCAAAGTCAAACTTCATTAAATGCGCCTTTTTTAAAATCTTAAGATGTGAAGTAATTTTTATCAAGGTGCTCTTATTATTATTATTATTATTATTATTATTATTATTATTATTATTATTATTATTATTATCAAGATTTTAATTGAAGATATTAGTTCAACTCCAACACAAAATTCACACCGTTATATTTGCTCAAGGAATGCACTGATCATTTTTATTAATTAAGAAAGACCAGAAAAAAGATGTAAAGATTCTGAAAGGTACGAAGATTCATTAACCCCGCATATAAACGCAGAAAAGAAAGACGCGGCACAAATCTATTATTGCAACCATCTTCTTTTGAGAATGTGTATTTTTTTTTTTCAAGATTCGGCTTGCTGACTGTAACCCTAATTCCTTGCTTGCTAGTGAGAGGGCCTAGAACTGAAACTTAAACAAAAATTTTAATTTTAATTTTAACAAAAAATTAGGTTGAACTACCGGTCAAACATAATCTACTAGGCTAGTAGCGACAATAATTATATCCTGTTGTTGAAAGACTACTTGGTAATGTTCTTTTTTGAACTTTTCCACTTACAGGCTCTCTGCCATCATGAGTTGCCCTGCATATTACAATTTACATTCCATTGATATTTATCTTATAGATGACACGGCTTTCATCAAACACATGATATGGAATTTTTAGTTTTCCTGAGAAATTTATTTTCAATCCCTACTTATTTTTTGTATGAAAATGAAATATTTTGGCCTTTATGTAAACATTCTTAGATGATATTCTCTCTTTTTTTTTCCTGATCGTGAGATGATATCCTCAATGAAATTGTCTTGGCTTTTGAGGAATAAAACCGTACCTAGCAGAAAACTCTCTTTGTATGGAAACATTTTTGGTTTTAGATAATGTGAGATTAATTCACAATTGGAGAAGGGAAGAATATGTTTCTTATCTAATATGACGCAACTTACCAAATAGAAATCCTTTGAATTACCAGAAACATTTCTTTGTGCACTAGCGATAGGTTATCAAGAATGAACCTAGCGACTTTCATATCTCTTCTCCATATTGTTTATGTTTTGAAGGATTATCTGCATCGAGGTTGTTTGTGTAGATCTAGCATCGGTTTCTTGACGGTTGTTTAGTTTGATCGAAAATCCCACCTGCCTCCTTACATGATAGGGGTGAACTTCCATAACCATGGTATGCCCAACACTAACACAGCCATTGAACCAGTTACCAACACAACCACCAAACCACGAAACGATCCAGTTGCCAGAGAGAGAAAAAAGAACACGAAAAGCGACAGCTGCAACAGGCTCAAGCGATCACGACAACCAACGCAACCGTCCAGGCCAACGCCGCTAGCTAGTAACTCCACCAGCGGCGGAAGGCGCGAGAAAACAAAAGCGAAAGCAACAGAAGGCAGAAAGACTGTATAGCGGCGAGAAAAACCTCCCTCGTCAACTCGCAGCGGAGATGGAGTTGGCACCGATCCGACACTCAACGCACCGAAACACCATGGGTTTGACATGGAGTGGGATCTGCGATCGATTTAACAAAGAGTATGGCTGTGACTGCTGTGGTGAGTGATTGTTTTATGGACGACCTTGTTTTCGTTAGAAAGAGTCTATAAAAAGAAAGCTCCTAAAGCAAGCCCCAGCAAACAAGAAAATTACTCTTGGTTAAACCAAAGAAAAAGGTACAAACTAAAACGGTGGCAACGCAGTAAATTGATAGTAGAAAAACCCACTCCAAGTAAAGTAAAAATTAAAGAAAAAGCCCACAATTCCTTATCTGCTTTGACGATTTTAATTGAAGATATTAGTTTAACTCCAACACAAAATACACACACACACAGATATATATATATATATATATATATATATATATATATATATATATATATATATATATAAAGTACAAATTAAAATGGTCCGATCTTGAAATTTCTATTATAAGAAAACAGATCAGATATGTATCTGCAGCAATAGAGCAGAAACTGCCAAAAACCAACAGTCTAGGCAAAATATTATCCATGCTGCTACAGTAGCATAAAACAGAGTATTAACAAACGCAATGTCCACGAGTGCTTGGAAGAATCTTGATACTACCTTGACGAAGAGAAAGACCTGCAATTAATACGGAAACAATATTGGAAGATTTTCAGAACCTTATTTGTAAGAATCTTAATTGGGTTTAGCTTCTATTTCATGGTACCTACTTGTTTCCCAGCATGGAAATGCATGAGGTTGTCAGAGTCCCTCCTCAAGCGCCTCGGGATCACCACCAACTTCAAATTCACATCTACCGGTGCAACCGCGTCTCTTGAGAATATAAATTAAGATACCAAGGAGGAGCGAGATGAGACCAACTCCTCCTCCTTTAGCAGCTAGGGAGTAGCCTCCGGTGGCCGATTCTGGTGCAGGGTGGGGGGAGAAGTTGGCATCATCCATGGTTCAAAACTACAAAGAGAATAATTAGAAAACAACGAGTAATGCTCAAAGTGAGATTAGGAAGAGATAGTATTGATAAAATTACCAAATAGAGACAGAAACAGAGGAGGAGGTAATTAGCTTGCCCAGAGTTTGCGGTTTATGCCTATGGTGATGGCGGTAATCAGCTGCTGAATGTATAGATAGAAGGAGGGTGAGCATCACGCGTTATATGGTGCGTGATGGTTATTAATGCATCCATTGTGATGTGGACCTTTCATGATTTCATCCAACCCAATCGTTAATATTGTCTGAATGTTCCCATATGTCAATAAAATTGAGGACTTTGTTTCTATTTCTTATCTTTTTAGGTTTTACTAGTTTGGTGTTGGTGTTTTCGTTATGGGTTGGATTCATATTTTTCAAAGATAATATTTAAACTTTTATAAATTTTTTTAGCTTTTTAATTAAACTTGATATAATTAATAATTTAAACTTGAAAAATCTCATTTATTTGTTAAGATTGAATTTTAAATAAAATAATATAAAAATTATTTTAACATGATCATATTCATTGGATGGATCTAAAGAAAAAAAAAACATACTATATTCACTCTAATCAACCACAAAAATACAACTCAAGCTATGAACTTTACTTGTATATTCACTTCAAAAAAAAAAAAAAAGTTACAAACGATCTCAACGGTACTCTCACGCATTAACCACTTAAGTTATAACACAAATTTTTTAACCAAACGACTCCAAAAAATACATTAACATGGTTTAGTATCCATATTTACAGTAAATGACTTTCAGTTTATTTACTTTTTGTTAACAAATTGAATTGGCAAGGGTCTGGATCGATAAAATTAAAATAGTAGAGGACCACAAGTGTCGTATTACCTTTAACTTCAATTCATTTGGTTCCCAGAAGCACTCTCCTACTTATTTCCGAGCATGGAAGTGCATGGCTTTCATGGAATCACAACCAACATTTTTATAATCTATTTTTAATTTATTTTTTAAAAAAATTAAAATTAAATATTAATTTCGAGTAAAAATATAATTGGTCAACTTATGAGAAAACTAGTTCCATTACTGGACTGCGACGCACAAGACGATCAAAGTACACTGACACCAGTAACTTTTTGAAACTTAATATTGATTAAATTATGTGAAAATATCATAATACCTTCAACAATTTAACAAAAAAAAAAAAAACAAGTTAAAAAACCCTTCACCGTAGCCTTTTATTTTACTTAATATTTTTTTTATTTTTTAAAAATTATTTTTGATATCAACATATCAAAATGATACAAAAATACTAAAAAAATATTAATTTAAAATAAAAAAATATTAAAAATATTAAATTTTTTAAAAAATATTTTTAAAATATAAAAACAAATATGCCAACAAGAATTTAATTGTGTTTACAGTGTTCTAATCTCATAATTATATTCTTAGAGAGTGACCGGCTAGATAACAGAATTCTACATAACAAGACCACGCTTGCGAGGTTTTTTTTTTTTTTTTTTGGCAAAAGCAATAGTATATTTAAAAATAACATGAGGCGTAAGTGATCAAATCAAGCTGCATGTTCGAGTGGTGACAGAGACAGCCTTAAAACTTCTTTGCCAATATTCGTTTTTCTTTATAGTTCATTTCTTTTTTATTTTTTGTAAATTTTATTTTTACACAAACATGTTAATCAAATTGCAGCACAGCATTACGCTCTAACCAGAAAACAATCACTCAACCAAAGGGCAATTATATTTTTTTTTATCATTTTCAAAACAAATAAAAATTGAAACTTTTTAATACATGAGAAAAAATATAATATTATTATATTATAATGGGATGGGCTAGCCCAAATATATGAGTCGAGCCCATCCTGGCTGGGCCGAAACCAGCCCAGAAGAAATTGGGCTGCGCTCGGCTCAAAGGTGGGCGTTGGGCCACCATCAGCCCATAATAGTGTTGGGTCAGTTTTGGCTCAAAAACGTTTTTGGATTGGGCCGAACCCAACCCATTCATTTTGGTTTAGATCGGAATTGGTCTGACCCAGTGAATTGTTGAACTCTCCACTATTCACTTTGCAGAACAATGGAGAAGGCAAGGCAGAAGATGAAGAAGAAAGAAAAGAAGGGTGGAGGGAAACTGATCGGGCGGTGCCTCGTGACGGTACTGCTGGTGGCGGTGGTTCACGACGACATTCGCTGGTGGAGGGAGAAGAGAAAAGTTCGACTGGTAGCAGAAATGAGAGGGGGAGGCAGGTTTTTTTATTGATTTTGGACCCAAATCTATCCCTTCTCAAACCATGAAAATCAAATCTATTTATAAGGAGTGAGAGAGGGACACTTTGTCTTTTATGGTATAAAATCCATTGGTTCAAAGTAGCAATGATGAACTGTCTGTTTTCTATAGGAAAATGGTTAGTCGAGTTGGCCACTTTAGGGTAACGTCATTGCCTCAGAATCTTCAATCAGCTCGAATGCTTCATATTAGCGTGTAGTCAGTTGTCAAGGGATCGTTAAAGCTTTAAATGTCTCGGGAGGGTGGCCACTTAACCAACCTCACTGAAGAAGAAGATGAACAATCATCTTCCAAACGGCGTCATTTTGTTAATTACGCTATAGTCCTTCAATTTGTAATTTATTTCTAATTACACTCCTGATTGGCTTCAAACTTTCAATTTTGTTCAATTTTATCCCTAACAAACTTCAATTCAAGTCCCAGATTTTAGTGTCTTTTTCCCTTTTAGTCTTTAGTTCTAGATTTATAAGATTTGACCCTTAATTAATCAACAAACTTCTCATTTCTTCAATTTAGATCCTGATTCGGTAAATTCTAGTCCTTTTATTTACCTGTATTTTCTAGTTTGGTCTTTGGTTTCGGATTTCTTCAATCAAGTCTCTAACTGGCCATCAAACTTAAATATTAATGCAATTAAACCCTTGATTTGACCAAATCAACATTTTAAAATTATAATTTGATCCCTGAACTTTAATTTCTTCCAATTAAAGCCAAAATTGACTTAAAAATTAATTTTTCTTACAATTAAACCCTTTATAAATTCAATTAAACCTTAAATAAAATTTAAACGAGTTATTGAACATCTTATTTTGGATTTTTCTTTTTCAAGTTGAATTTTATTTGTCAACAAGGTTCTCATAAGTCAAAATATACTGTGAAATTTTGATTTTTTTTATATTTTTGAACCTCTTCAACCAATTTCTAGCAACTTTCTAGGTGCTCCGTCATCGTCTTCTCGTTGCTATTATTTTTTGGATTTCTTCGAATGTTGTTTTTTTTATTTTTTTATTTTCTCTTTTTTATGGGAATTCAAAAATAGGTAACAACATAAATCATTAAAAAAAATTCAGCATTTTAATTGAACTTGATATAATAATTTAAATTTAAAAAATCTGGACTCACTATTTGAAGATAAATATATCATACGGAAAAAAAAACAATTATATCCCCAATTATATGTTTAGTTAGTTTTGTTTGCAAGAAAAAATTTGTTTTTACAATGTTTTAATCCATTGTAATTTATGTCTTGACGAAGAATGAGAAAAAAAAACTTTTAGTTTATTTTGTAATAGTATATGGTTTGTGAATATAGAGATGGGTACATTAATAAAAAAGAGTCTGTATCGATAGATACTGGGCACGTGTTTTGATTAGATTAGAAGTAGAGGTTGAGGTTTGGATGTAAAACCCACTAAAAAACTATGAAAAACAAGACATATTAGCTTTTGTGGTTAAGTTTTATACATAATAGGATTGTACCCATCCTCAACCTTAACCACAAAAGCTAAACCAACCACGAATTATGAACTTTTGTTCTATTCTCGATTTGCTCCACGTAGTCTTTGTCCGATTTGTTCTATTCTCGATTTGCTCAACATAGTCTTTGTCCGATTTGTTTTGTTCTCGACACTACTTCGTCTTTCAGGTTCTTACACGCATATTTTGAGGAAACTAAAAGGGACTGAATCTTAGGTGAGCTTGAATGCACAATAGTTTTTTTATTAATGCTACTAGTTATTTACTGGTAAAGTTATTTTTATAATAAATCATAACTTTAGATTGAATAATAAATTTAGAAATTAATAGATATTTTATAAAAAAAAATTATAGGGAAAAAATTAGAAATTAAATGAATAAGAATAAAAAAAATGTGACAAATTATAATTAAAATACTAAATTTAAAAAAGATAAAACAGTTATAAGAAAAACCAATGACAAAAATAAGAAATTAAAATAAAAAAATGTTAATTTTTTTATTGGAGGGTTAAATTTAAAAGAAAAATAACTCCAACAAAAAAAATCTTAAAAAAATAAGGACCAAACTTAGAATAATAACACAATATAAACTTGATTGAATAGTAAAATTGAAAACCAATAAATTTTTTATAAAATGACCAATAAAAAAAATAAAAAATTAAAAGAATAAGGATAAAATCTAAAAATCTAATATATATAAATTTGAATTGAATTCCAAATAAAAAAAATTACAAAAAAATTAAGAAAAAAAACTAAAAATTAAAAAAAATCAAAGTAGAAATATAAAAAATCAAAAAGATCAATATACAATTTAGGTGGAAGGAGAGAGAAAATAAGAGGGAAAAAAACCTTTCTCTAATGACATATACTACATAAGGAAAAAAATAAAAGACGTGGGAGCACATGCATTGATCAAAGTACACTTATGCTAATAGCTTTTTGAATTTTAATATCAATTAAATTATATAAAAATACCATAATACCCTCGACAATTTAACAAACAAAAAAAACTTGAAAAGTAAAAAATAACCCTTCAGCAAAGAAATTTTTTTATTATTATTTAAAGAGCATTTAAGTAATCTTCTTGGTTATCCAAAATTTAAAAAAAAAAAAAACCAATACCAACCCCAGACAATTTTATTTTATTTTTTGTTAAAAAGGTACTGTACTATTTTGTCTGTTCATTTAAAAATAAAAGGACCCTATAGGCAACACAAATGTTTTATGCTTGAAGGATAAAATAGTTATTTCACTGCTGTAGTGCGGCATGAAATGCCTTTAATGCTACAGTAAAAATACCATTAAAACCCCTTCCCTCGTGGTATATTTGTTATTATTATTTTGTTCGACACTTGATGAAGAAGGCATGGATATTTCAGAGGGGTGATTTCTATTTCTCACGTATACAATTTGGCTTTATAAAATTCACTGGCCAGCAATTTCTACTAAGCTAGAGGGCTATTTGTTTCTCTGCGTGTTTAAATTTTTTTATTTTTTTATTAATTTTAAATTAATATATTTATAATGTTTTTAAATTTTTTTGATGTGTTAATAAAATAAAATGGTATTATGATAAGGAGGTTAAACTGCACTGAGCATATATTAAAAATTTTAATCCTTTTCCAAACATTACCTTAAATAAACAATCCGACGACGGATTCTGACATGGCTAATCTCCTTGAAGTCAGATTCTTTCTTGGGCAAATACTGTTTATATTTTACATGTATACAAATGGATAGATCCATCGGTCCACGTGAGAAAATAAAGTCAAAGAAAAGGCACCCGAAGACAATAAAGAAACATTAAAGTAAGGGTACGGGGAAATAGAGAATATATACGTAGAAATAAAAAATTTCTTTCCCGTCCACGGAACTACAACCCCTTACCTCTTTTGTGGAAAAGAATGTGTGGGCATGGGTCAAATCCTATGATCCTAGCCTAGTAAAAAAAATTAAAGAAGAAATGTAATGTATTTTTTTTTAGAATAATGTCTAATGGATTTTTTTTTATTAATTACTTGATTCTTTACTTTATTTAAATCTTTATTTTAGACAGGAGCAAATTTCATTTGAAATATATATTTCAAACAAGAAAGAAAGGGGAAATAAAAGCATCTTAAAAGACAGACAAGGTACACAATCTCCTAAAACTCCAGCTAACTGGCATGCTTCGGGTTTGGATAACACGAATATTCAGCTTATCAATCTCTCTATTTTCATTTATAATAAGAAAGTAATTTGAAAAACACCTTAACTATACTTCTAAATACATACTAAGTCGATAACTCTTGAAGGACTCAATACTTAATTAAATGAGTAAAAACGAATCTCACAATTTCAAATTTTGAACACACCACAATTCATTGTGCTTGCTTCTTTTAATGTGATTTTAATTTTTTTTAAAAGATAATCAATTTTAAATGCAATTTTAAAAAACACAAAAATTGTTTGGTTAAAACAATATGAGATTGATTTTTTCATATGAAATAAATAAATAAAAATTTTTCATAAATAAAAAATATAATATTTTAACTTGTACAAAAATAAGATTTAAAACAAAATTATACATGAAACCTAGTATAAAAAGCACAAATTATTTTAGTAATCAAACAATCTTTTCTCCAACATTGAAAAAAATGGAAGCTACCCCAATATAAAATAATATCCTAACAATGCTCAATCATCTCTTCGTGACCATGTACTCCCATTTAAAATAAGTATAGTTAATTTCTTTTTATGCTTGTTTTACACTTTCATATTTAAAATAAATTAATGGTTCTTTTTACCCTAAATATAAGGATCTTATATTGTCGAGAAAAAATTATGATACATGTTTGATGCCCCATTTTACAAATTAAAACAAATATATTTATATTGATCTCAAACAATTAAGAATTGAAGAATCATATTTTAAAAACAAAATAATTCAATGACTTAAAAAGACAAGTGAGAGATTCTCATTGTGTTTAGGCGGTGCGTGAATAGCTACCTAATGTCTAAATATAGGATTTCATGGTGGTATTGGAAGCATCTTATCACCCCTTTTTAGGTTGTCTAATGCATCATAGAAAGAGCGACGAGAGGTCTCAAATTATATTTTTTTTTCTTTTTTTTTCTTTCATTAAAATTCATGTTGACCTACAAAAAATCAAAAGATACTTTACGTAACATCTCATAATTTAGAATGCAATTATAACATGACAATTTTTTTAATGAAAAAAACAATTACTTATATACTTTATTGAATATTAAAAAAATTTCAGCAGAATCTTTTTTATACAGAGTCCCCCCATGAAAACCGCATCACAATTTAAATTTAACACGGTAGCCTCATTCATAACCCATTTCATCAAGTCATTATTCCATAATTAGATTTTATCATTATCATTTCAACATTTTCATAACATATCATATAGATTCCCATTCATCTATTCATATTAAACATATCATACTAAAAAAAAATATTTTATATACAAGACTATAAAAACTCTCTCATTGTCCCTCCTTAGGTTTCGTCCTTCATCTTTTCTCGGTTCCTCAATTTTTTTTTTATATTGAATTTTTTAAATTGAACTTGATATTTTATTTTTGTCATATATGAGAACCTCACATCATCGAGAGAAAAAATGACACACGTTTGGTGCCCGATTTTAAAAATTAAAACATAATTACATTGATCTCAAATGATTAAAGCTGAAGGGATTATTTTTGAAAAACAAAATAATCCAGGGACTGAAAAAGATAAGTGAAAAGTGCCTCGTCATGCTTGGGCAGAGCGCGGGAATAACCATCCAATACCCAAATAAAAAAAAATACTTTTAAAGACATCTTTTACGTCTATATGGACCTTCTATTTCTACATTGTTTAATCGAAAAGTTGCGTGTCTTCCGTTATAAAGACAAACGAAACAAGTTCGTCATCATCAACTTTTAATATTAACTTATAACAACGCAGAAACGGGAGAGTCCACGTGCACATGTTGCTTAAAGAGAAGTAGAAACGTATGTGGGCCATGCAAAATTAGTTTTTTTTTTGGTTAAAAAATTAGTTGAATTATAAAATATGGATCGCTAGAAGACGACTGCCAGCAATTGTTGATCTCAAATTAATTTTATAAATTAAAGGAGGATGAAATTAAAAAAATTAATTTTATAAATTATCTCAAATAAAACAAATAGTAATTAAAAGAAAAATAACTAAATCTGAAGAAAAAATAAAATGATGGGCTGCCTTGAAAATTTAAAGGATCAAGTATGAAAATCAAGGTGGAGAGAGAGAAAAAAAATAAAAGGTTATCAATATCAAACTAGAAGTTAATAAGCTACATGCGATGCCTTGAGAGGAAATGTCTTCCAAAACGATTCCAAAAAATCAATGAACTATGTTTTTGGTCTCTATAACACGTTGTACACACCACTTAAATATAATGGAGCAGTGGACACATTAGCGCATGCGATGCAGCGCTAGCCATGTGATGTTTTAATTATATTTTATATTTATTAAAATACAAGATTTTTCCTTAGCAGCTCGATTGCAAGTAAAATACTAGAATAAAAATGTAAAAAGTCTCTGGATCATAATTAAACAAAAATATATTTTTAAGGATATTTTAATTATTTTACCATATTTTTAAACTATTAATAGAAGATGATGCTACCCCCAATAGTCAATTCATCAATTTCTTTGAAAGAGTAAAATAGGCATTATACTGTTATGATAAATAGTAAATCTTCTTATGATGAACAATGATAAAAGAGGCATCAATTAGCTTTTATTAATTTCAAACATATATTAACCTATTAAAACATTTAATTTATGATGTAATTCTCCATTAGAAAATGATATAAGATAGCATTTTGAGTGGAGAAATTTAGAGTAACTTGTCATACTTGCTCCATATGAGAGAGACATATATATATATATAAGAAAAAGAGAGAAAATTTATATGAAAATATTCTTATTATTTTTAATGAATTTTACCTCTAATGTTTTTCATCATCTATCTCTCTTTATTTATATTAATTTTATAAATATTGTGGTGAATAGGATAAATAATAGAAGTGGATAATCTAACAAATATACAATTTTATTTGTTTTTTAATATCAATTTAGCAAAAAATGAATTTAAGCTTAAAAACAAATCTTTATTCATTAACTATCTTTAAATCTATAAAATTATAATTTTTTCATCAAGATAATTTTTTCCATTAATATAACTAGTTTATGATTATCCATCTAAAAATACTAAAAAAAATTAATTTTTAAAAAATAGTTCTTTTACAAATCTAAAATATTTCTTCATGTAACATCATTTATGTTAGTGTTAAACTGCACTGAGCATAGATTAGGTATAATTAATTAACCAAATATTCTCCGCCCCTATT
>Ga0325414_1004991_pt1 | contig 13955 bp, 6 predicted proteins | sample PopdelMetagenome_8_FD_206183 | JGI IMG/M metagenome (GOLD analysis project Ga0325414, IMG submission 206183) | Populus deltoides microbial communities from Bellville, Georgia, United States - Leaf-PdKOR-R3 | ecosystem: Host-associated > Plants > Phyllosphere > Phylloplane/Leaf | place: USA...
CCACCGTGCTTGAAAATAACATTATTTAATAAATATTAAATTATAAAATGTAATAAAATAAAAATATACTATTAAAATAAATTCTTTTTAAATAGTATTATTTTAAAAATAACTTTTAAATTACTGTGATAATCTGTTAAAAAAATCCGTCCACGAGAGTAAAAGTAAAACACTGCCTATAAATAACCTTCCTTCTCCCACGCCACAACTCAACCACCACACATTTCTTCCATTTTTTCTCCAAAATTTCTCTCCCCTTACAAGTCTCTCTCTCTCTGAAAAAAGAAAGAAAGAAAACCCTTGTGTTGATTTCTTACTCCTCTCTGATAAATTCTTTCTGTGCATGGCAGCAAGTATTTTATCTCATGAGGTGTCGGACCTATGTCTTGGAAAACCTGCGCTGAGCTCTCTGTCTGTTTCTGCAACCGTCGGGGAAGCGTTGTCTTCTCTTAAGAGATTTGGTGATTTGTTTTTAAGCGTTTGGAGCTGTGATCAACATCACCGCTGTAACTCTCCAAGATCAATCAAGGTTGACTTTGCAGAATGTAAATGCATTGGCAAAGTTTGCTTGGCAGATGTGATTTGCTTCCTGTCTAAAGAAGAGAATTTGAAGAATCCAGGGAAAGCCTTGCAGGAGCCGGTGTCCCTGCTTCTAAATTCTAAGGTTTCTGGACTTGTTAGGCACCTGGAACCTCACGCCAGGTATGTCCATTGATTTTTTGAAAAGGGTTTTTCTTTTTTTGAGATTTGGATTTGGAATTGTTTGTTTTTTTTAGAGAATTTTGGATTTCTAATGTTTATTTCTCTTTATTGTAATGTTTTTTTTTATTATTATTATCACACCTTCAACATTTTTCTCTCCTCCATTATTAGTTACCTTTCGGTTGAGTTATTTATTTTTGTTTTTTTTTTCCTTTTGTTAAAAATCTAAAGTTTTCTTGAAACGTGTCGCCTAACCCTGTTGTGTCCAGAATTTCGAAACTAGGTGACCATCGATATGTTTTTAATTGAGATTTCAATGTCTATAGATTTCTTTCCTGCAGGTGTGATGCATAAATACTTCAAATCTTATGAATTTTATATGCGACAACTAAGTTCAGAAAATTTATTGGTGAAACTTGAAAATCACTGAAGATTTATCTGAAATTTTGCATAAAAGAGACAAATTTTGGAGTAACTGATGTGTGGCTGCCGATTAGTATTGTGGCTAAACGGCACTCACCCTCCCTCCCCCCTCCTTCTCAAGAGGACGGCTCAGGTCTGAGCCTTTCTCTAGTAATCAAAAGTAGTAAAAAGAAAAGAAACGGATGGGATTCTGAAACTTACATCTCTTTATGACTACTATCGCAGTTGAAACTGGTTTTCATTGAGATTTCCTGTCCTGTTTCTGTCTGTCTCAAATTGATTGTGTTTTGATGTGCATCTAATGATTTTCTCTTACTCTTTTTCAGCTTACTGGAGGCTATAGATCTCATCCTTGAAGGTGCACAGAACCTTGTGATACCACTTCACAACCCCTTCACAAGAAAGAAGCTGATAAGCAAATCCACTGCCAATTCCACACTTCACAACAACCGTGAGTACTGCTGGCTCACTCAGGAAGACATAGTCCGTTATCTCCTCAACTCCATTGGTCTCTTCTCTCCAACTCCAAACCACACCATCGAGTCCCTCAACATCATTGATACTGAATCCTTCTTTACCGTCCATTACGATGACCCTGCTGCATTGCCCTTGATTTCTCAATCCCTCGTTAAACAAACATCTGTAGCAATTCTTGATGCAGACGGTAAGTTGATTGGCGAAATCTCACCATTCACATTGAACTTTTGTGACGAGACAGTGGCTGCTGCAATTGCGACACTTTCAGCCGGGGAGTTGATGGCTTACATAGAATGTGGTGACCCGCCGGAGGACCTGATAATGTTGGTGAAGGAAAGACTGGGAGAGAGGAATCTAGGACCTGCGTTGGACTTAATAGAAGAGGAATCAGGAATTTTATCATCTTCATCTGATTCATCCTATTCATCTGCATCAGACGAAGAGTTCGGAATGGGAAGGAGTGGGAGGATAGCTGGGAATTCAGCAAGAGTGGGGAGGAGCACCGAGACAATTGTGTGCTATCCATGGAGCTCATTGGTAGCAGTGATGATTCAAGCCCTTTCACATCGTTTAAGCTACACATGGGTTATTGAAGAGGATGGCACTTTGGTTGGTGTTGTTACCTTCGCAGGAATGATTAAAGTTTTGCGGGAACGTTTGAGGTCAATGGTGTGAGCATTGTTCTGCGGTTCCTTAAATATTTAAATATATTTTTAATTTCGAAAACGTTATATTTTAATTAAACTGTGAAAATGCCAGAATGGAAATCACAGTCCCAAGGAATTGTTCGATAATTAGACCTTTTATGATGAACTAAATTAATTCACCGTTACCAATATAATGGTTGTAATTGTCGAAAGAAACAAACATTATAATGGGCGTGGATAATATGAATGTAGCTGCAAACAGTAGCGTTTTGGCATCAAAGAGCTTAGAAACTTGTTTTGCTTTCAAAGACGTTATGGCTTCTCATTCACTACATTCAAATAACTGGGGAAAAAATGTTAAAAATTGCAAACAGGGTTTGAAAGGACAGAGATGCCTGCATATTATCTGTTCCTCTCATTTGCCTCGTCACTTTGCTCAGCCGTGTTCATATTATAAATCCACCGTGGAGTATGATTGGCAGAATTAAAAAAAAAATCCGCATTAGATGCATATTAAATCCGGTCCTCTCATTTGCAATCTGGTCTTTTTTAGACAGTCATAATTCACATAGTATAATCCAGTCAAGAAAGGCAAAATTAAAGAAAAAATAATAATACAATTGATCAAAATAAATTCTGAAAGTCCTTGTGCCTGTAAAACCAAGACTACTACCATTATGTCAAGGTAATGGCCATCAAGTTCGATCACAGGATGTTCTTTTCTAAAATGGAAAATAAATGACTTGTATCAACAAAGAGTCGTTTCCCAAGTTTGACCAAAGTTAATAAAAAAAAAGGTAGAAGGAACAGGAGCAATAATTTCCATTAACAAGGTCATTTATTGGTGTTTCAGGTGGAACATGCCCGAAAAACAAATGGCATAGTTCTACAAAAGAAAAGGAGACAGTATCAGTTGCTTGAAGTGATGATGGTTGCCTCAAGCAGATTAGGAAGACCTTATCCGTTTTATTTTCTTATCTGGGTATTAATCTCTATACATAGAATACACCCTAGCTGGTGAACTAAAACTAGAAAGAATGAAGGAATACAAATAAAAGGCATGGAAACAATCAACTCCTGCTTCAAAGTGATCACAAGAGCCTATGATTAAACTCAGACAGACATGACAACAAGGCTTCTCTTACTTGAAGATTGCTAGAGTCCATGTGGAGTGCATCTTCATATAGCCTCCTTGCCTGTTGCAGCAACTTCACTCTTAGTTGGCTGTAAACGAGAACTCTGCTGCAATACCACACCCCATCTATACAAGGCTGCAAACCACAAGTGTTTAACTTCAGCATGATTTCATACTTTATTGCCGCACTACTTTCCGCTGGTTGTTTAACTATACATGCTTGCTAAGGGCCCAAGGCTCAAAGCCATGCATGAATCTGGCCTTCAGGCACGAGCCCTTGGACACTTCTACTTTCTAGTGAAATTATCCGACAAGGGCAAAGAAGCTCCGCAGCCTGCTCAGGTCTTGAGCTGGCCACCATGTCTTGCCAAAGTTTCTCTCTCTTTATTTCATATTAGTTTGAGATTATGTTAATAATTATAGTTTAAAATATTTTTTATTTAAAAATATATTAAAATAATATATTTTTTAAATTATTTTTGAAATTAACACATCAAAACGATCTAAAATTATATATATAAAATAATTTTTAACAAAAAAAATTCAAAATTTGAGAGAACATGGTTTGCATCGTGTTTTCAAATGGACTTTTTCAATAAAAAACTGTCACCTGCGCCAGCTCAGTGGTTCAATTTGATAGTTTGCTGACTTGCTTAACTTGTACTGAGTTTTAAATTAAATCGAAGGTTATTTAATATAACTAGGTAGATTTCATTAACCCTAGTTAATTTTATTTTTAAAAAAAATTTAATAAAATTAACTCAAATAAATAAAGCATGCATGAACATATTTAAAGTTATAATTTTACACAATTCTTGAGAGTTGCAAGTAATGTTGAAATAAATAATGTTGTTTTTTTAAGAATGGGTGAAAGGGACAGTGCAATGAAATGGCTATATATCGAACAATGATATTTTTATTAAGAAAACTATATAGTAGTGTTTATTTGTTGAATGATGAGGTGGACAGGATAATATACAGGTTATGGCTTAGCCTAGTGAGCTGGACATCACATATCTGCCCTTCCCACCCACCAAATATCCTTTTCCCTCCTCTCCCCCACATACTCAATAGATTTAATTGCTCCTCCCTGTTTTTTTATGAGGTGGTGGATGCATAGTCAATTAAACCTAGCCTGGTTTAGGTTTTATTTTAAATTATTTTGGATAATGAAACGGCAAAACCAGAGTGAGTTGATAGGATGATTGGGTCAAATCTAGACAAAATTCGACCGGGTCAATTTCAATTTATTTTATATAAAAATAATAAAATTTTAATTCTTTTTATTCAAAACAATACTGATATGGGCTTGTCCCAATTTTTTTTTATCCAAAACAAAACTCAAGCAGGATATAACAACATTACATGGATGGCTTAATGTTATATCATGCAATTTAAAATGATATGTAATTGAAAAAAATATAAAAAAACTTTGATGATATATGTTTATTTTTGCAAAAAATTATTTAAAAATAAATATATGTTGCGATAGATTTATAAACAGACCAGAATTTATTAATAGAAGGTTTTTATTTATAATTATATCAGTAAAATAATTATATATAAAATATTAGTGTAAATACCAATAAAAATTTTTATCGATAAAAATGCTAAATATGACAGTGTTATCAATTAAGCCTTTTGTTCATGCTTGGTTGTGTTTTCCATCAATTTTCTTCAAAACAGTGCCGTTATTTCTTCATAAAATATGCGCATTAGGAGAGAATATCAGTAACAAATATGAATAACTGGACCTCCGATGATTACATAAATATAAAAATCATAATAAATATGAAAATCATGATTATATTATAGATTAACATTACTGGTTAATTGACCATATACCTATCATAATTAAATAGATTGAGCTACTTGGTGAGGCTCACCAACTTGATGATAAAGCATCCTTCAAGAGGATGCAAAGTCAAATCTTGGATGAAATAAGAAATTGACGAGCAGATCTAGAAAGTATGTGCGTAGAAATTAAATCCCTTTTCCAATTTATTCTTTATGTTTAGATCCTTTTATGCAGAACTCATAATTGGAATTGCAGCAGCAGGTTGGTTGCATGCTGGCTGCTGAGGCAACAATGATTGCTTGTTTTTATCAGATTCTGCAGAAAAGAAGAGGGATTACAGTCATCCCTGTACTTGAGAGATAAACGGGCTGAATTATGAAGAGCATCCTACTCAATTATTTCAATTTATTCACCCTGAGGTTAATCATCCATGGATTTCATCATGAACAATGATGTGCCCAGATTCAATCATCAGCTGACAATTGATTATCTTTTCAACACGAACATGCATGTTGCTGCTCCATCTCTCCACTTTATGTGTAAACTCGCTTCATACATACATAAATCAATAATTGAAGGTATAAAATGCATGCAAGTTGACTAAAGTTTAGGAGAGAAACAAGTCGATGCTTCCCTGCGTTCTTCCCGTTTAATTTCTGAAGTAAAGAGACCGAAGAGAAAGTTTGACAGAATTCCGAGGTCAAAGGTGCTGATATAATTTTTTTCAAAGGCCTCCCATTCTTTCTCTATTTCAAATTTAGCCCCTTTATTTTCAATTTTTCTCAAATAATAAAATCATTTTTCTTCGTGAAATCAAGAACCAACTTCATGCCTCGACTTTTTTTTTAAATCCGAATAACTACTTAAAAAGTAAATTGAAGCAAATCATCAATTCTATTAACACAAGGGTTGAACTGAAAATAAATAAAAATCTCAATAATCGAAGGAAAATACAATCAAAGTTGACACCACTATATTTTAAAAATAAAAGAGGTGTCATTTTTTATTTTTATTCTTTAAATTTTGATTCTTTCATTTTCAATCTTCTATAAACACTAAAATCAATTATTATTTTTTCATGAAATTAAGAACCAATTTAATATCTTGATGTGTTTTAAAGACCATGCTTTATATATATAAAAAAATAAATCAAAATAAATTATTTACTTGATGTAATATTAAATAAAATTAAAAAACTAGGTAACCTAAGGAAAAAAAGACAAAACATGGCGAGAATCTATAATGTTTTGCCTCATAAGTTACACTGTATCACTCATGTATTGGTAAAAAAGACCAATCACGCGTTAATTTATACTGATCACATCATCATGTAACTACAATATCAAGTAAAGGTACACACTCAAATAAAAAAAGAATATAAGGTTGGGCACTTAAATAAAATATTAGACTCTGAAATAGGAGTTTCTAATGATTTCTCCTTTACTTGTAGACTGTTTCAGGATGTCTTTTTTAGGTTTTTTTGTTTTTATTAATATAGATGTCCAGGTCAGTTTGTGTGTATCTGAATTAATTTTACGGGTTCTGAAATTAACGACAATATAAGCCTGCAGTGACCATTATATTAACAACCACATGGCTTGAACCTGAGACCACAGGAAAGCAAACCTTTTAATCCCAAACTTTTATTATTGGACTACCTACTAGATGATTGATTTTTTTTATAAGTGTGGTAGTAATTGTTTTATAAAGTGTTTTTTATTTGAAAATATATTAAAATAATATTTTTTTATTTTTAAAAATTATTTTTATATTAACATATTAAAATAATTTAAAAATACAATATAATTTGAAAAAAATTTAAACTTTTTTTAAAATATTTTAAAAAAACAAAAACAAATCATAGCTTGAACCTTAGCTGCCGTGACTCTAGGGCCATCACTTTCGTTATCATAACATTGTTTAGTTTTCCCCTCCTTCTGTCCCAGTCTGATGGGGCTTCATTCAATTCCAAAATCCCCACCGTCGTCCTCAAGGCGCATCTGCCCTGGCTTGAAACAGGGGCAGGGGTAGACTCGCCGGCGTTCAATTAGAAAGTAAGTGTTTTTTTTTTTTTTAATTTCTTAAACACTTTAGTAAATCTTAATTAGCATAGATCTTACAATTTAATGCAATCTAGTTCAATTAGTTTGATCTTCATAAAGTTTCCAAATACAGCATGATTTTGATCAAATATTCTTTAATTTATAGGAATTAATTTCCTGAAAAAAAGCTTTATTTTGTAGTTTTGGCTTTTGCTTTTAAAAGAATGTTATGTTATAACATTTTCGTGCGCGCAAAAACACCAAAAAAGGCAATAGAAGCATATTGCCCAACGGCTCCTTTATCCTTTCTAGTAATGTACTCGGTAGATACAAGATTAAAGAGGAGGTAATGTTAATGAGCAAGTGTTTGAGAGTCCAAGGTTCTGTTTTTATTTTTTAAAACATTTTAAAATGATATTTTATTTAAAAATATATTTATATATATTTTTAAAATAATTTAAAAAATACTTTGCAATAGGTGTAAATTATAGACATGAATTAAATATCAAATAACCAATTCAACAAAAAAAGCTTAAACTGTTAGGTGAGGTCTCAAGATATAATTTATATTATTCTCTAACACATCCCCTTAAATAAAAGCTCTTTGAATTTGAAACTTACACAAGCTCACATTACCTTCTGCTTTATTTTTATCAAACAAATAGGAATGATGAGATTCGAACTCATGACTGCTTGGTTATCAAAGCTCTAATATCACGTTAAAAAATCAATTCAATCTAAAAATTTAAATTATTAAATTAAATTTAAATATATAATTTATATTATTCTTTGTTATTAAATACTTACTTTATAAGGAATGCATTTTTTTACCTTTTTATTTCTCGCTAATTTGGGATAAAATCACAGGACAGATTAGAGCCGTGAAGGGTATATTAGCAAATAAATTGAAAAGGAGAGGGCAATGAGTAGGTATGAGGAAAAATGTAACGATCAGGAGTGCGTGGAGGCAAAGCTAAACCGAAAGCAAGGGTAAAAGTGGCAGACAAAGAGCCAAAGAAAGTGGATGTGTTATTATTGTATCGAGAAGAGAGTGGATAAGGGGCAGTCACGGGCTGCTGCATCCTGACGGTGCTCTGAGGAATTTTGGACTCCCTTAAGGCTGTGTTTGGTTGAGGAAAAAAGTTTCCATGAACAATATTTCCTTCCCTTTCCATCGTTGGTGTTATAGTTACAAGACTCAGCTTAAATTTTTAAAAAATATATTAACATAGCACTCGGCTCGGATTGTAAATTAGATAAATTGAGTCGAGTTAAATGACAAAATATATTGATTTTTTTTAAAAAATTCAATATTAAATTTTAAAATATTCATAGTAAAACAACTTTATTTTAATAAAAAAAATATTGAATTTTTCACTTTCCCAATAAGGCCAAAACTAGAATAACAAGTCACCAAGTTAATATAATATATCCACTTGACACATTTAACTGTGTAAGCTAAGAAAGCTTGTCAGCTATGCCTTGCTCAGGGAATTTGATCATGAAGGGGAAAATATCTTCCCTTTTATTGATTGTATTATATTATTTTAAAAGAATTACTTTTTTTTGCATTTTAAATGATGATTTAATTTATTTTTTATAACATGGGTGATTATCGAAATATAATTTATTGTCATGGAAAAAGATTTTGATAATTGTTTTTTCAAAAACACTTTGTTTATTAACAAACAAACAAAACTTAAGAGAAACTATTTATATAACATATTTGGAAAACAAAAGGTGTGGTTGGTGGGTGTTGTAAAGGTATGACAACTGATACTATATTTTCTTCTAAAATGAATTTAAGCTATATATTAATTCAATGTATTAAAAATAATAATTTTTTAATGCACTATCTCAAGATTTCAACCTAAAAAGTCAAGGAAAAAAGAAATTATTGAATGTGTGTTTGATATTATTTTACAAAATGCTTTTTAAAAGTGTTTTTAAAATATATCTAAATGAATTTTTTCTAGATTTTTATTTTTATTTTTAATATAGCATATTAAAATTATTAAAAAATACTAAAAAAATTAATTTAATATTTTTTAAGTTAAATACACTTTTAAAACGAATTAATTCCAAGCAAAAAAACAAACAAGACATAAACTTAGTAGTTGCTGTTATATGTAACAAACACTACCTAATCCTAAAATGTGGTTGGAATTAAATAATTAATACAAAAATTTTAAATGGACGTTTGTACCCTTCTTGGTTTCAATTAAATACTATTTGGATCATCTTCGAAATATTAGTAAATTGTTTTTTCAATTTTCAACGCTAGCTCCACGACATCCCACTCTCTAATCCACGTGTCCCCTCTCTATCTATGGCTTCACTTTCAAGAACAGAGTAGAAGAAGAAGAAGCTCCTCTGAGAAGAACCAACCCCACCACCAAAAAAAGAAAAGAAACAAGGTTTTGGTGAAGAGAAAACAAGAAAAATTTTCAGGGTTTTTATCCAAAGAGAGGATCCGATTGCTTGATCTTGGAGGTTTTGAAAGAAGAGATATGTATATAGGGTCTGTGAGAAAATCTTTCAAGGACTCTCTTAAAGTGCTTGAAGCTGATATTCAACATGCTAATACTCTGTAAGTTTTCTCTCTCTTTTTCTTCTGGATTTTCTGGGGTTTGTTGTTACATTTGTCTGTGATTTTTTTTTAAATTTTTTTTGGTGTAATTGGTGCTTGAGTGGAATGCTAGAAGTGCTGACTTTTTGCATTTTTTTTAATGTTTTGCTTGTTAGATTGGTGAAGGATTTTTTTTTTCTTAAATATGTTTTGTTTTGTCTTGAGTTTAACTTAAATTATGTTGTTTTTTTTGTTGTTGTTGAATTTAGCCACTACTTCCACCTTGTCTCTTCTTCTTCTTCATTTTTTTTTCAAAATGAATTATATGATATTCTCAGTTAATATATACAGTTTTTCCCTGTGGAAAAAAATTTTTGCTTGACAAAGTCTAATTTCAAGTCATTTTTTACTCTTCATCTCTGAGCTGTTGCAAGTCTTCTCCGTGTATTTCAGTTTTTTTCAAGATGGAAATTTTTTATGACTTTGAAATTTGTTCTTGTGGTTAGCTTTTGAGTTCAGACTGTTTACTTTGTGATTGGTATGGCTACATTTCATGCTAAAGCCAAGCATTGAGCGTGCTGATTTTAATTCCTGGATTGTTTTGCCTGGTTTGTGATTTATGTAATTGATTTAATGATTCTCGTGGAAAGTTGGAAACTTTTCTTTGTTAGCCTATTACTTAAATGGTATTTCAAAGTTGTCCAAGTTGAAAATATCTATGTGGGTTTTGCAATTTGCACTTGCAATTGGAAGCCATTCTTTTTGAGTTGGAGGAGACTGGAGAATAGTTTCATTATCTTGATAAGCTGAGTTTACTTGGCGTCACATGATTTATGGTATCCACCCCATTAATGGAGTTATCACTTTATTTGTGATTGTATATAATGACATGACTGCTGGGGTTGGATTATCTATTGCTGGGACCCTCTCCCTACCTATCATGTATCAATGCAGTCACATATTTAGATCTGCTTATTAATGGTATCTGGTTCATGGAGATGCTGTCATTTGTAGCTTGAGTTAAGTTGTGTAAAGGACCAACAGTCCAGTTTATTTAAAATTTTTCTAAGCTGAAGACTTTCAAGGCTTCCTGGAATGTTCACTATGGGATTTTTTGCACAAAGCATCCTTTTTAATCAATCTTTTTTTTTTGTTCACAGCATATTTACAATGTTTTAGAAGTTTGAAGATAAGCTCTGTAAATTCTTGATTAATGTGGACCTATAGGCCAAAATCATCAAGGCAAACTAAGATGGAGATGCCATATTCTTTTTTTTTTTTTTTTAATCTTTAAAATAGTTTCCAGCAGCCTCTGGTTTGGGGGTGGGGGGTTATGTTAAGTATGCTTTGAATTTTTTTTTTTTTTGTGTCTTGTACATTTTACCAGTTTTTGCGTCTTACTGATGAAATTTATGAGCTCATCAACTTGAATCCATTGCTAGATTCTTATGTCTCCATTTTAAATTTTTATTTTGCAATGGTTGGTGCAGGGCATCAGATATTTCAAGGGATTATGATGGAGCCTGTCTTCAGATGAGAATGTCATATAGTCCAGCAGCACACCTGTTTCTTTTTCTTGTGCAGTGGACAGACTGCCATCTTGCTGGTGCACTTGGACTGCTAAGGATCCTAATTTATAAGGTTGAACTTTGTTCATTTGGATGGGACTGTACTTTTTTTTCCCTAGTATTAACCAGATCATTGAAAACTTGTTTGTTCCCCATGCCTCAGGTTTATGTGGATGGCACAACCACCATGACTACTCACGAAAGAAAAGCAAGTATCAGGGAGTTCTATGGTAAATTTCTGTCTTCCAATTATCTTTGTGCACAATTTCTTTATTATTCACTTAAGTTAGACCCTCCCTGTTTTCTTAATCTGCATCCTTACTGTGGCCAGCTGTAATTTATCCCTCTTTATTGCAACTTCAAAGAGGGGTCACTGACACAGAAGATAAGAAACAGAAGGCGGTATGCATGGAAAGGTACCGAAGACGAGATGATGAGGAACATAGGCAGCATGCTGATGTTGACATTGAAAGAGAAGAAGAATGTGGAATATGCATGGAGATGAATAGCAAGATTGTACTGCCCAACTGCCACCATGCCATGTGCTTGAAATGTTACCGTGAATGGTACTCCCTCCCTCCCTCTTACTCTTGAAATACTGGAGTTACCCTGCTGGCCAAGTTTTTTTGTTGACCACATGGAAAATGCTTCTTTTAGGCTTTTTTCTTATCCTGATAAAAATAGTGCAGGTTTTCAATCTCTACACTTAAATGAGAAATGGATACAATAGCGTTCTTTGGGAAATTAGAATTGTTTCATTCTGTTTCATTTTTTGTTACATGTATCGTAGTGAATCCCTGACCAGGGAAAGATATGGTGTCCTTGCACATGGCAGTTGACTTAAGCAAGATCTGTGACATCCTATCCCGGCTCACAGCTGGGCTGTGATTTCAAAGGAAATGCTATAATAATTGTTGTACATTGCTGTATCATCAACCTGAAAGATTTCCCCAGGTTCATCAGCGAATTATCAAAAATGATCTCATTTCTGTTTTTGAGTAAACATGAATGAGTAATCCCATTGCTCTCTCTGTTCTGTAATGTTTGGAAAGGAAGGTAAATTTAAGTTGAAATTTTGTAAGAAGTTGATAATGATACCTGGTAGCCTTATTTGGCTAATGCTAGACCATGAAATTGATTCTGCAATTCCAGGATTGTTGGCTTTTGGGTGCAAAAAGCCTTCTCATTGTAGTCACTCAAATAAATTAGTTAATGTGGCATGCCTGGACTTCAGCTTTGCAGCCTTGATGTATGATAGGTTTTGGGGCCTTGCTTCTGTTTTGGCTACTGTCTTTCTATCCCTCCTTCACTATGATACTGGTAAAACACATGTTCAAGATGGAAGGCGTAGTGTTAGACCTGCTGCAGGCTGAGAAAACGTAAGGTTTTTGTGCATGGCTTTTAGATGGTCCCCCTTGAATCCACATCAGTTGAATGTTGTTCTTATTAGTTTACGCAATGCCTTTTCTGGTTGGTGTATTAGTGCCCATCTCTTTCTCCGTACCATGCCAGTAGTTGTCTGTTCCTTCGTTTCATAATGCTATACATAATCATAGTTGAACATAATGTTCTGTTGCAATGATTTGCAGGCGATCAAGATCCCAGTCATGCCCTTTCTGTCGTGACAGTCTCAAGAGAGTAAACTCTGGAGATCTCTGGGTGTTTACTGACAGCAAGGACATTGTGGACATGGCCACGGTGACAAGAGATAACCTAAGAAGGCTTTTTATGTATGTAGATAAGTTGCCTCTGATAATTCCTGACAACCTTTTCGACACATACGATTCACACGTAAGATAGGCGACAAGTACAGCCCGCAATCGCCATCTCCCTGGTCTTTGGATGAATAGTACCACTACCACCCCACCCTTTTCCTTGATATAACATAACCACTGAAGATTCAGTAGGCAGAATTGAGGCCACTTGGAGTTTCAGGGCTTTCTTCCCGCTTCTTGTCAGAAGAAAATCCAGCCTTGGTTATTGTGGGTTGGTAGGTGAAGTTAAAGATGGGTTTTATAAATCGTATTTTAGCACATCTGTACATGCTTGTATAGCCTGGAGCTCGCTTATAAGAGCTCTGCAATTTCCCTCCCACACTCGTCTTGTGTCTGTGGGAGAAGAAAAAAGATCTATTCGTCTTGTTCCTCAAGCTAAAGACAGCTCGTATGAAGTAGTACTGGATCAACAGGTACAACAGCTCAAAATAAGCATTGAAAACAAGGAGTAGTATTTTTTTTATTTTCACGTGCTTTTTCAGGCGTAAAGTAAATATTTTATATTATAAAAAGCATGTAGCAATGTAAAAACAAATACTACTTGGACGTGCCGCTCTTCTAAGAAACTCTTTCTTATTACAAATGAGAAAAAAGGGGATAAATTTACCAGTTTTTTTATTGAAAAAAGGAAGATAATCTTATTAAAATCTTATCATTATTCCTTTTTGTCAATATCTCATACATACTCGTTATAATATTAATTAAATTCTAAGGAAATCTACACGCCGACACAAGCTTCGCACCTCCTATTATTAATAATACTAGTAAACGAAAACTGTGCGTTAAATATCTATTATTAACAATATTTTATTATTATCT
>Ga0325414_1004992_pt1 | contig 13954 bp, 11 predicted proteins | sample PopdelMetagenome_8_FD_206183 | JGI IMG/M metagenome (GOLD analysis project Ga0325414, IMG submission 206183) | Populus deltoides microbial communities from Bellville, Georgia, United States - Leaf-PdKOR-R3 | ecosystem: Host-associated > Plants > Phyllosphere > Phylloplane/Leaf | place: USA...
GGGGGGCTAAGCTTTGATTTAGCAAGGCACCTTCGCTAGGGTCAAATTTTTGTTGGGAACCATATCTGTCTTTTCTTTTGTCATCTGCTAAAATCCAATGATGCCCATCTTTTCATGTCCTGTACTCTTAACTATGGGGTATAGTTGTACTGATGGAGGAATATTCATCATCGTTTGTAAATACAGTCTTTTAACCTTGAAGATTTCGGTTCATGCTCTTATGCTTTTGTTTTTGCCGTCTCCTCCACCTGGTAATTAGTGGGAAAGAGATGTTTAGATCAAATTTGCTTATGGAGTTGATCACACGACATGAACGGACATCCTTGCCTCCTTTTCTTTCCATGTGAAGCCGATGTCATAAATTGATTAGATGCTAACATTGTAGTTAACTGTGATCCTGCGGCGGCTAAAGAAAAAACTCTCTAACACCAAACTTGCCGGAAGAAATTTCTGTTTTACAACTTTTTCTAAGATTTGAACCCCAGTTTAATTCAAATTAGAAGCAAATTCACGGACAGAAAATTACTACACGATAATTTATCACAGATTAAGGGACATTTTTTTAAAAAATTTTTTGTTAATATGGATGTCCGGATCAGCTTGCATGTATCTCGATTAATTTTCTAAATTTTAAAATTAATAATTATATAAATCTTAAATGACTTTAAAATTTACGAGGCTGGACAGTGACATTCTTTATTTACTGTACAACGAGCAGACAGGGGCAGCTCGCAATAAGCAAAAGAAAGCATTCATCCAATTTCTGAAATGGCAGCGGTGACACGATGAACTGTTTGGAGGTACCAATTACAGCGAAGAACGATCTGTCTTCAAATTTCAAATTTCATTTCTATCTTTTCCAGTGGGAGACTTCTAACAACGAATCCAAGAATGATTAAACAAGAAACAGCACAATAAAAGAAATCAATTCATAAGCCGAGCTGGGTGGGTTAGCCAACATTTTTATGTCTACACTTTGATCGAAAACAGTATCATAAAGCACAAATATCCAAGTCTTGAGTCATATATCTGGGTTCAAAAGTATTCGAATTATTAGTTTAACAGGACTTTTCTACCGACCACAAGCAAAATGAAACAAATTGATAGACTGCCACCATTATTTTCGGGAGGTGGGATGCATCTTGTCGTGGATGATGAAATAAGAAATTTTCTTCATGCTACTATGCCATACCTAATTTTCTTCAATATCTATTGTTTTCTCTGTTGGCTTCTTAGGGTTCAAGGGACAATGTCAATGGCCTACAACAGCAAGAACGTATTCCAAAGACGGGTGGCATTAATTTCTCCAGTCCTTTTGTTTTTATTTGTCTTTTTTATGCTAGCGTTTCAGCTGATATATAAGCGGGCATTATTTAATTAATTGTACGACAACATTATTGTCAAAACCTGTCATTGTAATTTTATTTCGCTTGAACTTAATTAGTTTCAACTAATGACTTTTGACACTTAATTATAATCTTATTGACAACTAAGCCTCTAAAAATAAGTGATATCATATAGGTTGCACAATTCATTTTCTAAAGAAATCGTCGAGGGTCAAAATTAAGAATGTTTGCTGAGCACTATGCCGGCCTCGCAGCCTCGCCTCAGAGGAATTCCCTCCGCGGGAACAAGTAGCCGCACGTCAACCCTAGTTTATATATTGAGAAGAAAACAAATTTTCAAATGGAGGAACTAGTCCAACCTTTTAATTGTTTATCATTTATGATAAATTAAGTACATATAATTGAAATAAGAACCTTCAGGCTTACAAATAATATTTTAAAATATTTTAAAAGATCTCATTTATAATTTTACTCAAAACCCTTCTTCATCTTAATCAAGGAGAGTGTGTGTGTATATATATATATATTTAAAAAAGTATTCATTCATGCTTATTATATCTTTGATTATTTTAACTTGGACTTTATTTTAAGTGTTTTTGAAAGTTGGAACTCGCAAATCTGTCAGCTTCCTTGCAAAAACTATTATACATGTTTGAGAAAAACCATCTCGATCGAAAGAGGAACATCACCTAACGCTTACCTGTCAGTACCGACCGACGAAAGCTATTATGATAATAATATGAACAGTCTTCATCGAGGCGCAAAACATGTATCTCGAGCTAAGTATTTCCATCAACAATGGTATTTTACAAACTAAAATAACAAAATACAGCCATTTAAGCTGTTTTTAAACCTTTTTTTTTCTGTTCTTGGGCGACTATAATTGAGTGATAACTACTCATTTCTTAAAAAAAGAATGCGAGTACCTTTATTTATTTGTCACGCATTACTTAAATCAGGACTGCACCGTGAGCCCTTAACCGGGTCTCTCTCAGCACAAACATTATTGGAGGAGTACTTTCCTGCACCCACGTTTATTGATTTGGCGAGGAGAGAGTGGTGGTTTTGTTTAGAGAAAAAAGGGTGTGTCTATATATATATAAAATCTCGATTTGTTATATTTTTAAAAATAAATAAATAAAGAATGGGTATTGAAACTAGATACACACGTTCAATTTAAAAAAGTAAAAAATTGTTAATTAAGTTGTGACGGCAATGTTGTCAGGCATGTATATATATAAAAAGTTGGTTTAATATTGTAAGTTTAAAATATGTAATAAAATAAAAAAAATACTGAATTTGTAAACAATAAAAAATACTGCCTTTACAACACAGATATCTTATCATGATACATGATATATAAGATATATTTTACAAATATATGATATATAAAAGATTTTTTATCTTGATAATCCAGAGATATTGCTAATCTTTTTCTTTGAAATGGAGGGACCAGGAGCCATAAAAAAGAAGAAGATAACTTTTTAAGTCAAGTTGAATTATCAATGATAAATCTATTCTAAAAAGTTTTTTTTTTTTGAAGTATAACTAATTTATTTCCGAGCTGACACTAATTTAATTATTAAAAAGTCTTTAAATATATACAAAAAGATTTTTTATAGATAATAAACATGATTTATCAGCCCCATCATCTAAAAAATTAAATTAAATTATCAAAACTAAAAAATTAATAATTTTATGTCAAATCTCAGCCTGACTTTCAAACCCAAAAGACAGAAACAGACCTCATCACCTTCAAACCCACCATTTAAAAAGATTGATCTTGCCAATTGCATGTAAGCAGGAAAAAAAAAAAAGATTGGCTGGTCCTGCAGTATATATATTGAGAATATAGTAGTCGGTGAGAGCCCAGATGACATTCTAATAAAAGAATAGGAAAAAGAAATGAACCCAGAAATGAAAGAAGTAGGCAAGTTTAAGAATTGAAAATCAAATTGTAAATACACCCTCGAACCAAAAATTTAGATAGTGATATTGAATTGTGTATGGTTATAAAAATTGATTTTGTCCAAACTTCGAGTTGTAAGTTAGGATTAATCTTTATCAATTTAATATTTAATTATTTTTTAAAAATTGTTTGAAATAATTTTTTTATTAAGAGAATAAATAATTCTTTCACTAACCTAATTAGTAATTAGGATCAGATCAATTTGATAACAGCGAGTTCGAAAAAATTACTGGGTTATAAGGGTTTCGCAACAAAGTGACAAACCAGAAATGGAACGCTACCAATAGGAAATCTCGCTTTTAGCCTTGTGGTCTCTCACTTGAATGAAAGGCGATCAAAGCAAGTTAACTTTTAGGTAACTCCAATGAGACAGTGACAGACAATTCACAAGCTGGCAGGAGTAGAGACTAGAGAGAGACTCTATGGGCATGACGCGTGTCAAAGAGATGGTATAATTTTATCCCATCCCCAGCGGCGACACGTAGCAAAGCAAAAGCCATTATGGGCATAACACGTTGGAAAAGATGATTAGCTGTTGCCAGAAAGAACCGGTGCTGCTGACGTGGGACGTCGCTGTCGTAAGGAGCTTAACAATGCCCCAGGTAGTGATGGCCTAATCACCCCCAGGTGAGTGACAAAGCCTTGATTAAAGTGCCCCCTTATACACTTGCCACTGCTTTGCCTTTAAATCACACCTTTTGCCACCGCTGTCCTCGAACTACTAATTCATAATCTATCCACTTCAATGACAACATTGCCCTTTTGAACTTCCATTACGCATGCCGAAATGCCCAAGTCTTTCTTGTCAAAGAGTAATTGCGTCTTCGGATGTTGCTTCTTATTGCATAAACAAATTACAAATGCTGAGAGAAAGATTCTTGCCCACTGACTTGTATAGGCTAGAGGAGATGGTTACAACCACAATTTTGTACTCTCACTTGCCGGGCCTTTCTAGTTTTAACTTGTATGTATGTATGTATGTATACATATATATATATATATATACATATATATATATATATATACATATATATATATATATATACATATATATATATATATATAGACTAGAGGTTAGGTCTCGTTCTTTCAAAGAAGAAGCAACAACGCTCCTTTGTTTTTATTTAAACCTAGCCTCTTAACTTTTCTTTCAATGATTTTATTTCGGTGGAACTAAATTTGATTCCTTTTAAATCATTCAAGAGAATGTTCGGCCAGTTTTTGCATAGATTATTCAATTTTCTTTCCTTAAAATACACTAATGAAAATATTCATGGTGTTTATCGAGAAATTAATAGTATTTTATTAGTTGTGTTTTAAATTATTTTAAAGAAAAAAATAGATAAAATTTTAAGGGGGATGTTCTTATTATTTTTTATTTAAAAAAATAAAAGAAAATAAAACTTATCATCCGCAAAATATAATAATAATAATAATATATGTTATTGATATTGATCCTCTTAGCAAGCATCATGAAATCTTTCCAAGCTGGATTGAGTGCAGGCTAATTATAATAAGAAACTAGCACGTGTAGAAATTAAGAGATCAAAGACAAGTTGCATATTACTTATTTAATGCTTCCTCGAGGATAAGATTTAAAGAGCCTTTAATTAAGTCTTAAACGCTATAAATGTGAATTATATATATATATATATATATATATATATATATTTGAATATTCTGATCAAACTTTTTAATCTGAATTATAAGATCTAAATAGACACGCGCGAGTATCGTTAATCAAATATTTTCTCGATCGCTTAAAAGATTTCGTTGTTCTAAAAACATATCATGAACTTCGGTGCAAACACAAGTTGTAAACTTTTCAAATTAAAGCGAACGACGTCAACTATACAGAACATAGCTTCTCAAGAACTGAAATGTCATCTGCTGTTCCGATATCATTCCAAAAAGATAGAGAGTTGTATGTGCTGAAAAAGTGAAAGCTAACTAGCTAGCACCCATTATGTGTTTTGTCATGTAATGGATTTGAAACAAAATGTGGCTTTGGGAGGAAGGAATTCTACATCTGCAAGTAAACTCTCTAACCAAACATTGGCTATCGGATTCCAGAACAGTATAGATCAATATAATAGACATTTATAATAACGCCTCGAGAGGCTCCTATCATGCTGGGGTCCTCTTTTTATATTTCATTACCTACTCCTCTTCTTTTGACTCCGCCATGTCCTTCCATGGTAATTTTAAAGAAGCACAGGGCATCTAATGATAAATTCGAACAAAAAGATCGCCTTTTCATTGTCTGAACAATTTCGGTTCCATGCAGGGGCACTTTTGTCAACAGAAATAAAGTACAAGCCATACAAACACAAACACAAACACAAAGAGTTAACAAGCGTGCAGAAGTTGTCCACTCGAAGGGATGGACTTATGAATGGATAGGGATGTGAAATTCCGAGGGAAAGAAAGATGGTGAAAAAGCAGACTAAGCAGTAATTTCTGTTCTGCAAAAAAAAAAAAAAAAAAAAAAACAGTGATTTCTGCTCAGGAGGGCTGTACCTTTTATGCCCTTAATTTGCTGTCCATGCATCTCTGTTTAACGTAAACAGAATAAAATATTGGAAGTCATCGAAAATGAAAATGAATATCTTTGTCGATTTATGGTTAGTATTTTGTGTGTGTGAAATAATTTTTATGGCATGGATATAGATAATGGGGCTAGAATGCTAGCAGACATTTTCTATAACCTTATTCTCTCATCTTTATTTCATAGATTCTTCTTTTGTAAGTGTGTCCATGAGTAACTCGCTCTTATTACCTTCTTTTTCTACTAGCAGTACTAGAACCATTACTTCTTGTTGTACTTTTGTTGTCTCTACTACTTGTTGTTGTGTAATTTCTTGTGTGCATATACTTGGTGGAAACACTTGAGAGAGTCAAACCTTCAATGGTGGTTCTTGATTTTCTTCTACTAGTTGTTTTGAGTTGAGAAATTTGTAAGGACCCTCTTGTCAAACTTGATTTTCTTGCTAGAATCTTTGTTGGGTGTTGGAGTTTGTGTTTTAATATAAGCTGAATTTCGAATCTTTGTTTGTTCTGGTCCGTTTCTTTTTCTAGGTGTTGTTTTCGGTTGGTAGTTAACTGGATAAAAACCATTTAAGCTCTGTTTTAGATTAGAAACTCAAGAATCTTGAGGATTCTTTGATTCTTTCTTGAGGGTGTATATGTGAATTACTTTTCTTGTTTAATATCTGGTCTTCTTGTAGCATTCAAAATCTGAACTTTGTAGCTGTTTTGATGGATAAGATCGCATCTTTTCCTGAAACACACATCTCCTTTCCGAGTTCTACTTGTTTGTAATTGAATTTGGAGTTTGGTGAAGTTCTCTAAATATTCTTCTTCGTTTAACCGTGCCTCTTCTTGGTCTCATAGGTGAAGTTCGCTTACTATTCTTCTTCGTTTAACCGTGCCTCTTCTTGGTCTCATAGGTGAAGTTCGCTTACTATTCTTCTTCGTTTAACCGTGCCTCTTCTTGGTCTCTTAAGTTTGGATTTCTTTTGATGTTGGGTTCTACTAGACAGTTTCTGTAGATTTGACAGTGGCTCCCTTTCTTTCTCTCTCCCTTTATTTTTTTCTACGCCTAGGGCTAGGCAATAAGTAAGACCCACTTAAAACTTTGGTACTGTTTTTAGATATCCCGTGTTTGTTACTGCTTTGGATGAGTTTGCTTCATGTATTTGGGTTTGGTTTAAAGGTGGGTCATCTACTTTGGATGCTATGCTGCTGGATTGTATCAGTAATTTCCATGAACTGGTTCATTAATGGTGGAATTTTGGAGACCAAGGCTGGTTTGCTTGGTGATGGTGGCAAGATGTGGCTCAAATGCTTGGAGAAAGTTTCAGGGAATAGTTGCAAGATCCATCATCTCTACTACCAGTATATTGGTTCCAAGAGAATTAGAAAAACATGGTGGAGAAAGCTTTTGGTCGCGTGGATAGTTGGTTGGATCACTGTCTCTGTTTGGATCTTCTGGTACATGAGCTCACAAGCTTTTGAGAAGAGGAAAGAGACCCTTGCAAGTATGTGTGATGAGAGGGCTAGGATGCTACAGGATCAGTTTAATGTGAGCATGAACCATGTGCAGGCCATGTCCATTTTAATCTCAACCTTTCATCATGGAAAAAACCCTTCTGCTATTGATCAGGTTAACTAGATCTCCTTTAACTCTTAGCAACTCTGAATACTAAATCTGGTAGAAATTGCTATTTGTCTTCGAAGTGCTTAAATGCCTTGCTTCTTCTTTTGTTCAATAATGTCAAATTATTTACAAACCAGAGTCCATCATTGCTCCCGCTCCCTCGATTTGATTAATCTAGGTTCTTAATCACGCAACTGCTTTTACTATATTCAATAATTTCGGTGCGCAGTTTTGTTATTCTAAGTTTTTTCCATGTTTGGAAATTAGTTCACGGTGTTAATTTCAGTGATTTTTTCCATTAGTCTAGAACTAGGTCTTGGGTACTTCTTGTCTATCATTGATATTATCCAGTTGAAGTATAAACTGATTTTCTATATTTCAGAGGACTTTTGCGAGGTATACGGAGAGAACCGCTTTTGAGAGGCCCCTCACTAGTGGAGTGGCATATGCTGTAAGGGTGATGCACTCTGAAAGGGAACAATTTGAGAATCAACAAGGCTGGACTATTAAGAGGATGGATACCTTTGAACAAAGTCCAGTTCAAAAGGATGACAATGTCGCCAAAGCATTGGAGCCATCCCCAATTCAGGAAGAATATGCTCCTGTCATCTTTGCACAGGATACTGTCGCACATGTGGTTTCCCTTGATATGCTGTCAGGAACAGTAAGCCCGATTCCTTTTTTTTATTTAAAAATTTCAGAAATGTTTTTTATCATCCAATTCCCTTGCTGCTCATAGATTTCGCTAAAATTATGCTAATGGGACACAATAAATTACCAAGAGAAAAAACCCTGGTGATTGCTTCCATTCATGTTTTTCCACTGGTCTCACAATTTTGGTTAAGCTATTCTTTTAATTCCATGACTGCTGCATTGCTGATTTAAATGTACTTATCTGTGAAGTTTCATTTACATCCATATCAGGAAGACCGTGAAAACGTGTTGCGTGCTAGAGCATCTGGAAAGGGGGTTCTAACTGCTCCTTTCAGGTTACTCAAAACTAACCGTCTTGGAGTTATTTTGACATTTGCTGTCTACAAGACAGACCTCCCTTCTAATGCAATGCCAAATGAGAGGATTCAAGCAACTGACGGGTATGATTTAATTCATCTATATGTGAGAGGAAACGTTTCTTAATTCATATGGTCCCGTTCTGTTGATGCTTGATCAAATAAAGGTGCATAATTGATGTGGAAACAGATTTTTAATCCAGAAGCAGGGGCGATGCTTGAAAATCTTAACTGTTTGCCTACATTGAGTCAGTTGTATGGAAAGAAAAATTAATATTTGCAAATTTTATGGTGTGTTCCCAAAGTGATGCTCTAATAAAAGCTTGAATATATAGAGTTGTCACTCTGATGAAAATTATAGTTAATAAACAGCTCTTCTGATCTTCTCATGACTCCAATCAGGTACCTTGGAGGAATCTTTGACATTGAATCACTTGTGGAAAAGCTACTTCAACAGCTTGCAAGCAAGCAAACTATCTTAGTGAATGTATATGATATCACTAATCAGTCTCACCCTATCAGCATGTATGGTTCAAATGTATCAGATGATGGGCTGGAACATGTCAGTGCCCTTAACTTTGGGGATCCTTTCAGAAAGCATGAGATGCGCTGCAGGTAATCAATAAACATCCATCTTTTGTTGAATGGCATGGGGTTCAACTTGTGTATGAAATAGCCATCTCTATTTGGTTGACTATTCAATACCATACCACAAGATACCATAAGTTCTTTTAATTCAATAAAAAAGATAGCATTATAGTATATTGATATGGTGATATGGTTAGTCCAAATTTCCTTGTTTTGATGTGGTTATGCCATTATTATTCAAAAGAATGGAGAACCTTCCATCTGGGAGTAGCTAAATCAATGTTGTAATGCTTTAAGTGTATATTAGTTGAGACAGTTGCATAAACTAGTTGTCTCTCTTAATGCAGATTCAAACAAAAACCACCATGGCCATGGTTAGCAATAACAACATCAATTGGCATCCTTGTGATTGCATTGCTTATTGGTTACATATTCCATGCAACTATGAATCGAATTGCCAAAGTTGAAGATGATTACCATGAGATGATGGAGCTTAAAAAACGAGCTGAGGCAGCTGATGTTGCAAAATCTCAGGTATTTGGTATTTCTACTCTGCTCCTCCTTTCTTTAGGCTTGCAAGTTATGTCATACAAAGCCAAATAAATCTCAACTTTTTGTAGTTTCTTGCTACGGTTTCCCATGAGATCAGAACCCCAATGAATGGTGTCCTAGGTGAGTTTTGAATTTGACCATTACTCGTCCAATACAAGGAACAGTGCAAAGTTCATGCAGCCATGACACTACCTTTGTCCGTGTTTCAGGAATGCTACATATGCTTATGGACACAGAACTAGACGCAACTCAGCAAGATTATGTTAGAACTGCACAAGACAGTGGAAAAGCACTGGTCTCACTTATAAATGAGGTCTTGGATCAAGCAAAGATTGAATCTGGTAAGATTGAGCTTGAGGCAATGCAGTTTGATCTGCGAGCAATTATGGATGAAGTATTGGCACTCTTTTCTGGCAAGGCTCACGAGAAAGGAGTTGAGGTAATGTGTTTCTCGAAATTTGTTGTTTGGTTTCCTTTGGGCCCCACTTCTTGTCTTTGATCCTTCTTTACATGTTTCATTTTCATGATACAATTGGCGGGAGCAGTTGGCAGTTTACGTGTCTGATGGTGTTCCTGAAATGCTAATCGGTGATCCAGGGAGGTTTCGGCAAATTATTACCAATCTCATGGGGAATTCAATCAAAGTAAGTACCTAGTTATTTCTTCCTTCAACCTCTTTGGTAACAATTAAGGTTGAATCTCCAAATTGATAAGCAGCTACCAAAAACTGAGTCAACTGAAAACTTGAGAACTTTCACAGAGATATAGGAGAAAACACCAGCCATGGTCTGTTGCCATGCAAAGCAAATTTTTGTGTGTTAAGGCTTGGAACATAGGTCTTCATGTTTTCAAGTTCTGGCAGCTGGATTAGCTAATGGTTTCTTGTCAGTGATCCTGAAGAGATCTCTCTGTGCTTGCCATGTGTTGGTGGGAATTAGCCCCCATTGTGACATAAAAATTGTACCTTCCTTTTGAGGAAGAGTGGAATGAGGAACGTTGTGCCTTGTCTTTAGGCTTAATGGCCTCTCCTAACTCATGATTTTCTCCCTATCAACGAGAAGGAAAATGGAGTTGTTGACTGATTTTTTTTTTACTCTCTTTTTTCCAGTTTACAAAGAAAGGGCACATCTTTCTCACTGTTCATCTTGTTGAGGAGGTGATGGACTCGATAGATGTTGAGACAGAATCATCATCACGAAACACCTTGAGTGGTTTGCCAGTTGCAGATAGATGCCGAAGTTGGGTAGGATTTAAGACTTTCAATCCAGAGGGCTCAAGTCATACTCTCTCGCCATCCTCTTCTGACCTCATCAATCTAATAGTTTCAGTTGAGGATACAGGAGAAGGGATCCCTCTAGAAGCCCAACCTCGTGTTTTTACTCCTTTTATGCAGGTTGATCCCTCCATTTCCAGGAAATATGGAGGCACAGGCATTGGCCTAAGCATAAGCAAGTGTTTGGTTGGCCTCATGAATGGGGATATTGGCTTTGTTAGCATACCAGATATTGGGTCCACCTTCACTTTCACTGCTGTCTTTAGCAACGGTTGCTCCAATTCAAATGACTCCAAGCTCCAGAAGCAGAGACTAAAAACCCAAGCTAACACAATGTCTTCCAAATTTCAGGGCATGACTGCATTGGTTGTGGACCCCAAGCCTGTTAGGGCCAAGGTCTCAAGATATCAGATCCAACGACTAGGAATACATGTTGAATTAGTTTTGGATTTAAATCAAGGTTTATCTAGCATAAGCAATGAAAATAAAGTTGTCAATATGGTCTTTATTGAACAGGAAGTTTGGGATAAGGATTCGAGCATTTCAGCTCTCTTTGTCAACAAGTTACAAAAAATTGTCTCGGGGGTTTCTACAAAACTGTTCCTCTTGGGAAATTCTCTCAGTTCAAGAACAAACACTGCAACTTCTGGTGTTTATACCCCAAGTGTCATAACCAAGCCCCTCAAGGCAAGTATGCTGGCTGCTTCTTTACAACGAGCAATGGGTGGGAATAAGGGGAATCCTTGCAATGGAGAACACCCTAGTTTGTCTCTTCGCAAACTCCTTGTTGGAAGAAAAATGCTTATTGTAGATGACAATAAAGTGAACCTCATGGTAGCTGCTGCTGCTTTGAAGAAGTATGGAGCTGATGTTGTCTGCGCAGATAGTGGCCAAAAGGCAATCAAATTGCTTAAGCCACCTCACAAATTTGATGCATGCTTCATGGATATCCAAATGCCTGAAATGGATGGGTATGTGATGCTTCACACCTTTAAGATTTTAGTGTTGGATTTCTTCAAGTTCGTGGTTAACTTTTGAAACCCACAGCAATAGGAAAACTACTAGTTTTGAAATATATATTTATAGGCTGCCTAGTTTGTGATGGCAGCTGTTTGTGCTGGATGTGCTAATCCAGATGCATTCTTATCTGTACATTGATTTTATTTGGATTTATTAATTCATAGATAGATTTATTGCTAATTTTAAAAACAATGTCCTTTTCCCCCAGGTTTGAAGCTACAAGGAGAATTCGGGATATGGAGTCAAACTGGCATATACCAATACTGGCAATGACTGCAGATGTGATCCAGGCTACATATGAGGAATGCCAAAGATGTGGGATGGATGGATATGTTTCCAAGCCATTCGAAGCTGAACAACTCTATCATGAAGTTTCACGTTTTTTGCAGCCAACTTCCAGTGCGAATTTATAGAGAACTTCTATTGAAGGCTGCTCATGACATGAGCTCAAGCACCTGTTCGGCTTGAATGGGTTGAGAGTTTTCCCGAACGGTGAGTTCTCCATTCCCCTAAATTGATTCTTGATTTTCAGTCTCTGCGTTGAAGGTTTTTATTACAAAATTCCTGAAACACGTTACTCTTTTTTTCAAGACCTGCAGCACACCTGTCTCAATTGTTCCTCAGATGTTTGACTCGAAACCTCAAATTACTTTGCTACCTCACAAGCTTGTTGACTTCCTGATCCGCTTGATGTTTCTCCAGGAAAAAAAATCGTTTTGTTGCGGAGAGTGTAAATAGAAGCCATGATTGATTGGTTGGGCTCTAGTTCATTGATTGTTTTACGGGCTGCATACAGAAAGCTGATTCCCTTTTCCTTGTAAAGTTGATCTCATTTCCAAGCTGTCATTAGTGTTAGGGAGGAGGGTTTATTGGTAGAGACAGAACTCTTAGAATAGGACGTCGAATTCAATACTTACTTTCCAGTGGATGGAGAAATCCAGATTCCCGAGTGTATCATAGAAAATACGGAATTGCATTCTCCTTCATGTGAAGTAATAAATCAGTGAGAAGCCGAAGAGATCTCTCTTTCTTTGAGGGTGGCCGACTGTGACTTTGGTACAAGATTCTCTCGGAAGAAGGAAAGATAGCTTCTAGGCAGCAAAGGAGAGGATGCTTCATGTATATTATCTCTTTAATAACGATGTTGATGTGTACCATACTAGGTTACTTCTTGTTAGATGTTTCTAACAGTACCAGAAGGTTGTACTGCTAAGAATTGATGTAACTTATACAGTGACAGTCAAAAAAATTTGAGTAATCGCAAGATTCTTGTCTGATCATCACATTTGACTCGCGGCATTATGTTTCAGTGAACGTTCATTACGCCCCATGACTGTTCTTTGCGGGTGAAGTGCTTTTTATCAGTCCTCGAAACGGTCCTTCGCAGTTCGGTTGTCTAAGGTGATGGATGCTGTTGTCCTAAAGCTCTATTCCTTCTGCTTCTGACAAATCAAGTCAGAAAACAACATATATTATCTACCCTCTTTTTTTCCTGCACACAAAATAGATGTACAGGGAAGGGTATGGAATGGATGTAGAACGCCTATGTAGATGTATAGCTTATAGTAAATTTTCAAGCAGTAGAAATGGAAAAATAAGTTGTGGCCTTCAACCTCCAGAGCTTGGAGGTTGTAGTTTTCTACTAAACGTATTACGCATGAGCTATCACAAAATTTGTATTAATAGATTAAAGAGAGCTTTTAAACGGCACGAGTGTCGATATGTCCGAGTGGTTAAGGAGACAGACTTGAAATCTGTTGGGCTTCGCCCGCGCAGGTTCGAACCCTGCTGTCGACGGCTTTTTATTCCTTTTCAACTGCTTTCATTGCAGATAGCATTATTACATGCAGTATATAAAAATTTATGGCATGAAATACCATTAAAATTATAAAAAAAAGAAAATAATATTCGACGATAATATGAGGTTAAATTCATGACTAAGAATGAAATAACTTGCAAAAAGAAAATCGTAAAATTAAAACAATCTGTTGAAAAAAAATTGTAAATTCAAGATTTTAATAATCTAATGTTTAAAAT
>Ga0325414_1004994_pt1 | contig 13953 bp, 10 predicted proteins | sample PopdelMetagenome_8_FD_206183 | JGI IMG/M metagenome (GOLD analysis project Ga0325414, IMG submission 206183) | Populus deltoides microbial communities from Bellville, Georgia, United States - Leaf-PdKOR-R3 | ecosystem: Host-associated > Plants > Phyllosphere > Phylloplane/Leaf | place: USA...
TTACATAATAATATGAGAGAGACAATGTCGTGTGTTTGAACCAATCTTCTATCTTTTAAAATTTTAATTATTAATGCGCTTATGAAACCTGTTATTTTAAGCTGCCGCGTGATATTTAGTGGATATCATTTTCAGAAGCATAATAAGATTAAACCATGCCATTTCACCGAATTGTTTTCAAATGTATCATTACCTTTCCAGCTAGAAAAAAAAAAAACCATTAGAAAACAAAAAAAAAATTGCACACGGGGACAGGCAAAATTCTCCAGTGTACATGGATTCGAGCGCAAGATATGCGCAATCCACCGCCCTTGAAGGATGCAAAAACAGACACAAATCTGCAACTTGCAACCAAGACAGCAAGGCATATACTAGCAGCACCGGAAATTTGTAAAAAGCATCAACTTTCAAGATCTGACTCCTTTTGATGCCCCCGAGCACTCCCGCAGCACACCCTTTTCACCTTCCCAGAAAAGAAAAAGAAAAGATAAAAGAGAAAAGGCACGTTCCCTTGAACACTGCAATTTCAGCAAAGACCAGGCATGGGCTTATTGGGGATTTTACCATCATCTACCAAAACGTTCCAGAACTTTTGAATTCGGTCCAATGATGACCAAAAAAACTGGACAGTAATAAAATAATTCAAAGATTGGGTAAAAGTCAGAAAACAAGTGAAAAACCCACCAGCGGCAGCATCTTAATTTCACGAGAAATAAGATAAATAAAACCTTTTTTTTTAAAAATTTGATCATAAAGATATTCTTTGTTCACTTTATTCGTAAATCACAATTAAGTCTCCTTTAAACAATCTTCAAAATATCCTAGTTATAAATATAGTGCGTTGAGAAAGTTTAGTAAATTACATTAATAATATGTCTAGGATCGCGGTGCAAACCACGTTTCTAAAAAATTCAATTTTTTTTGGTTAAAATTTAATATGTTTTGAATTGTTTTGATGTGTTGATGTTAAAAATAATTTTTATAAAATAAAAAAATATTATTAATATATAATTCAATATAAAAAATTATTTAAAAAACAACCACAACTATACTATTAAATATTATCTAAATAACAAACATTAAACTCAAAATATTGAGAAGAATATGGTGTCAATCTTAACCACTGTTAGCAAGGTAGAGGTGTCTTCAGTGCTTGTAGTTACGTGGTGATATTGACAGGCAACCATGCACAGGCCTGAATTTATACCCAAGCATAGCGTTAGACAGCAAAGACTGGGTCACGGGGGCCTTTCATGGTAAATAAAACTAGACACGTGTCCAAAAAGAGAAGCTTCTTAGGACGCAATCATGTGTTGCGTCCGAAGTTATTGAAGACGTCACATCAGGAGGAGGGAGCTCGGGCTCTTCTCTTTTTTGGCACCGCAGGATGATAAACGAGTTCGAGCATGGCATGTTTAATTTTTTAAAATTATTATAATGTGTATATGATAAAAATAAATTTTAAAAAATAAAAATATAATATTTTAAAATAAAAATATTTTTAAAAACAATCACTTTTATAAAAATAAATTCTATTGGTATTTTCATTGGTTTTTTTTAAAGCAACAGACAAGACAAGAATAATGGAAACGGAATAAAAAAATATGCCTTGAGAGATGGAAAAAATAAGAGACTTTTGTGGCTGCGTTTAGTGTGTAATAATTATATTGAAGTGTTTGATTATAAAATCAATTGTGATTTTTGTATGTAAATTTTACTATTATTTGTGTTGAAAACACTATTTTTTTGAATATGAAATTTCATGTTTCTCGCTACGTTACTGCCTTTCTCATGTTTCTTGCGTTCCTTCCTGTTGTTGGTACACTATTAATTAGCATGAACATTGTAGTATGAATTAATCAGCATGAATACCAGCTTGAACTCGTGCGGTGTTCATAGAATGAATTAATCAGCATGAATAGGGTAGCTACACTGTTCATGTTAATTAATTCATTCTACGGACACTGCACAAGATGAACAGTGCAGTATATTGTTATGGCCGGACTGGGTCCAGTTTAAAATTTAAAATGTATTGAACCGGGTCCGACCTAATAAAAAATAAAAATTTTTTTTATTTTTTAATTGTATTTTATTTGAAAAAAATGTAGTTCTTGTCAGATGTATTTCATACGTGATGGAAATGTAAATAGTTTAATGAACCAATAAAAAATATTTTATATAAAGTATTATTTATTTTATGATGTAATAATAATAGTTAAATCTACAATATTTAAATTAAAAACCATCAATATTAATATAAATTTTTAAAAATTATTTTATAACCTCAATTTTAAAAGCATTATTAACCAAACACTTTAAACTACTTTTTGTTTAATTTTGATTTTAAGCATAGTTTTAATCAAATATCTATTTTTTAAACTAACCTCAACTAAAAATATTTTTTATAAAATAATTTTTTTAAATCATAACTACAATAACTAATACAAACATGCTTAAGTAAATTGGTAAGAAAGTAATATGGTCGAATCAGTGCTTCGAAGTTTGGAAAAGGAGTGGCCCTACCGAATCGGGAACCATCAATTTTCTTCGATAGTTATTGATATTTGCAGGGAGGTTATTTCTCTCGTATAAATGTGTGTTTGACTGGGGGATATGATTGATTTTTTTTTTAAAATAAAATCCTTTTAAAATATTAATTAAAGTATTAAAATCCTTTCTAGTAAAAGCAACAGCATAATATGAAAATGTTATTTTTTATTTAAAAATATATATTAAAGTAATTTTTTTTAATTTTCAATATCAATACATTAAAATAATTAAATTTTAACCTAAAAAAACCTAAATTTTTTTAAAAGCGTGGTACTGTAATGCAAAACAATCCCTAAGTATGGGAAATAAATTCTGTTGTTTTTCTTTTTCTCTTTTAACTAAAAACCGTATCATTTGCTAATTAAAAAATAATTAAAGTCACGAATTGAACAAATCTCTAACTTGTTTTTTTAAATAATTCTTATTTTTTTTTGTAACAGTCTTTTTGTCGACAATTTCTACTCGGGAATCATGCCCTCCTTTATACTCCTTTATATCTATGAAATGAAACTTTATATATATATATATATATATATATATATATATATATATATCAAGTGAAAAGTATCTTCAATCGGAAGAGTTGCATTTCCATGTTGTTGGACCAAATAAATATAAATTCCACGAGCTCAATTACCATATCATCCTTCCATGCCACTTCCCATTTTTAGTTTTAAAACTTTGAAAACATTCTATAACCGCAGATAAATCCATGCTTTATCTCCCCTTTCACACGAGTGAAATAACTTAATTTATGCTCTCTCCCTCTTTCTCTCTCTTCCAGGGCGGGAGATAAATCCATGCTTTTAATTTTTTCCTCTTTCCTAGAATCTGCACCCAAACCTAGCTGCTCTCCAAAAAATAAATAAAATAAAAAAATTCTCCAAATCCCTCTCGGTATCGCCATTCCCAACGGTACAATATTTTAAGCTTTTTTATTTTCATATCAAACAATTTCTGTTCAGATCTGTTGTTGTTTTTCTCAATTACAACAAGAAAAATCATCCCAGTTTCAGATCCATTTTTTCTTTCTCAGGTTAGCTTGAAAACCCCTGTCTGCCTTTCCTTATTAATCCTGTAGAGACTGACGCGATCATATTAGCTTTTTGATGATTTGCTCTGTGTGCGTTTGTGTTTGTTTTTGAGCAGCTAGGCCAGAAAAAATGGGATATATAGGATCACATGGAATAGCAGCACTTCACAGGTACAAATACAGTGGAGTAGATCACTCTTATGTTGCTAAATATGTTTTGCAACCCTTTTGGAGCCGTTGTGTTAACTTCTTCCCTCTTTGGATGCCGTAAGTTCTTTCTTTCTTTTCTGCTCTTGTAATTTGATTTCAATTAGAATATTCACTAATATTTACTTGTTTGTTTTTGTATCGAAATGGGTTCTTTTATGTACTCATGGATGTACCTCAGACCGAACATGGTACGGTGAACCCAACTTTATGCTTTGATCAGTGATGTTAAATTGCTGGGCTATGTTTTCTTGCTTGTTTGCTTTTTTTTTTTGTCTAATTTGTTTTTTTTCTCTTCTAATTTTTTAGATTACGCTTATGGGATTTATGTTCTTAGTGACTTCTGCTTTGCTCGGATATGTAAGTGGGGGATTTCTAGAAAATGTTGTTTATGTGATGATTTTTCTGTTCTAACGTTTGTGGTTTATGTTTGTTTTTCTAGATATATTCACCTCGCTTGGATACGCCTCCACCAAGATGGGTTCATTTTGCGCATGGATTGCTTCTATTTTTATATCAGGTTTGATTCTAATTCTCACGGCTGGTGTTGTCAGTTTTTTTTTTTAATATTTTTTAATGGCGTGCCTGGTTGTAGACAGGGTTTAACGTGTTTGTGACATTTTTTTATGGGTTTTTATTTCTATTTTCATTTGATAGACTTTTGATGCTGTTGATGGAAAGCAAGCGCGGCGGACAAACTCGTCCAGTCCATTGGGGGAGCTTTTTGACCATGGTGATTTATGTTGTTGGATCTGTTTGTCTACTTTTACTATTTGATATTTTTAACTGTTGCTGAAATTTGCTTTTGGTGTTTTCAATGTACTGCAGGATGTGATGCGCTCGCTTGTGCAGTATGTGCTTTTCCGTCTCTGCTTATTAAGTCTAGCATATTCAGTTTCAATATCTGTTTTTGTTGTTTTTCAGTTTGAAAGCTTGGCTTTTGGTAGCACTGCCATGTGTGGAAGAGATTCTTTCTGGTTCTGGCTTATTTCAGCTGTGCCATTTTACGGTGCAACATGGGAACAGTAAGTGATATAAACTTGCTTGTTATTTGTTTTGTATGGGTTTGAATGATGTAATATGACTTCATAAGTGTCATTTAAATTTCTCTTCCTTTTGCTCAGACCTACTGCCACCATTTTTTCTTGACTGAAGTCTTCTGTTCCATTATTTTTCTTGAGTTCTCACTTGTGTGGCTTCTGTATGTTATTGACAATTTGAATATTTGGTTCCTTGCATCCAGCTTTTTCACCAACACTCTCATTCTTCCAGCAGTTAATGGACCCACAGAGGGTCTGATGCTAATATATGTGGCACATTTGTTTACAGCCTTAGTTGGTAAGTTCTTCCTACTTGCAATACCACTGCTTATTTTGCTTGTGATATTTTTGTTATAGCACATCATGGTAATCTTTTGTTGGTCCTTTTTGCTTCTCTCTATCGTCTCTTTCTCTTCCACTTTGATATTTTCAGTTTGGTATTAACTCAAGTTCTTTTCTTTTAAGGTGCTGAGTGGTGGGTTCAACACTTTGGGATGTCTTTCCCATTCTTGAGTTGGGTGCCATTTGTAAGTGGTAAGAATCACAAATTCCTCGATATACTTGGTGATGAATGCATCATTCCAATCTTGTGTTATTTTTCCCTTTTTACAGATAATTGATGACTTTGTCAATGGTTTTATTCCACCTTATATGTCACCGACTGAAATGAGCTTTTTTGGATATCTTTAGCGGAAACTTTTGTGCACAAGATCAAATCATGTGTGCATATCTAAGACTAGAATGCTTTGCAATCTACCTTTTTTGTTCAAGTCCAATGCAAACAATTTGATGGCAATTGGAATAAAATGTCTTCACTCTTGGTTTAAAAATGTTTTGTGCTTGTTTGACATTTGAACTGCTTTCCATTTAAGATATGACATACTCATCATGTTGCTGTACTGCTGTTTTTTTTTTTCCTTCTGACTGATCAACTGTTCAGCATGATAATGGCTCAATAAACACACAATCACATGTTTTAAACACTTGTCTCGATTGCTTATGCAATTCAGATCAAGTACTTATTCAATTTATTCTTAGTTGCTTATATATTGTCTTGTGTTCACTGTTTGTTCTTTTTATTTGTGCTCTTCGATTCTCTCTGATGTATCAGCATTCACTATTTTCATGGAGCAATTTGCTGATCTCATCTTTCTGAATTTTTTTTTTAATAATACATGTTTTATGAACTGATGTTTGAGTTGCCAGATTATATCTTCTAATTGGCGGGACTTTACTATGGTTTTCGTCATTCGTATTATCTGCTTGTGAAATTACACCCAATACTACAATGTCTATGCTAATTGATTTGTCATTATCTCAATCCTGGTGGCAGAAAGACTAGTTAAAATAGGCAATGATGCTTGTCTTATTCCCTTCTTAATTTCCATTTGCTCATTGTCCTACTGTACTTAATTTCATAGTTTTCTTTTATAGTTGCAACTCACCTTTTCATTTACCCTCTCTGCTTTCTCTCTTTTGACTTCAGAAATCCAAACTTACAGAGTCGTGCTGTTATTAATGACAGCTTTTGCTGTTATACCCACAGTGGCATTCAAGTAAGCAATTCTATATATCTAAAATGGCTGAAAATTTACATCTAATGTTCTTAGTTTTGGTCTTTTCCTTTCTTATCCAATTGCATCTCTGCTGATCTTCCCTGTTGAAACTTTGTATGGCTACCTATTTAATTATGAAGAAAGACAGATAGATGAGGGTTATTTCTTGCACATGCTGAGAAAATGACATCATCATCATCATTTTTTTCTTTTGAAGGGGTGGCGGGGGTAGTAGGGGTGGTTTTTTTTACTGTTGCAGATGTGCTTGATTTTGCTTCAATGGGGTCATTTGTGCCAAATGGTTCGAGTGAATGGTTCATTTTAGATTTCCTTAGAGGTCACATGTTGGCCAAGATTGCAGCTGTTTGGTGAAGTTTAGCTGGGATCTCAGTTACATAATGTGATATATTTGTGCCATATGACCTTTTTCTGCAGTGTGTCCAACGTCTACAAGGTTGTTCAAGCAAGAAAGAGCAGCATGTTACTGGCTTTAGCAATGGTAAATCTAACCTGGACATACCTTTCTTAATTGTATGAATGCTATTTAGTTGTCTCATTATTCTTTATTGCTGTCAGCTTTACCCTTTTCTTGTGCTCGTTGGTGGGGTCCTAGTGTGGTATGACTCAACCTGCAATATTTTTATTAATGTTGTTCTTGATGTTCTTATTTGGTTTGACGTGAGGATCTTGGTCTTCATGTGGATCTTTCTTCTCATGCAGGGATTATTTGTCTCCATCTGATCTCATGGCGAACTATCCTCATTTGGTTGTATTGGGAACTGGACTTGCATTTGGGTTTCTTGTGGTAAGTTATGCAATGTTTACATGAGCATCTTTTGAGGAATTATGTGTCTCCCATCTAGTTTGTCTAAATTGCTGTTCTGTTGCCATTTCAAAGTGAAATTCATTAGTTTAGTCGTGCTAAGCAGATGGTTGATTGAGTTGTACTAGGAGCCTGTGGTCCTGGAGTTCTGCTTGAAAGTTTGCCAGCTGCAGGCATTTGTATCAAATTGGTGGTACTGGTTCCAAATAGATTGACTATGTTATTGACGGGATTTATTCCAATTTAAACTTCCTTTTACAAAATGATTTCTGAATATGCGATTTCGAAACCTTGTGTCTGAAAGCACACTCAAATGTTGGTGGGACACTGCAAAATGCAGTCTTACATGGTTGCTAATTTTTTGAACATGGTGCAAATTAGTTTCACCATTGACCATGCAGATGCACCACCTCCCATTCATGGCTGTAATGTGCACTTTTGAAGTGGATTTAGCACATTATCGGGGATCTTACAAAATTTGAAATTTTACCATGATATTTCTAGGAACGCTGATAAAAGTTTGTCACATGGTGGTGCTGCAAATTGGCAGCCGTTGAATTCTGGCAAAAAAAAAAAAAGAGAAAAGGAAAGGGAAATCATTTTGTAGATCCCAAAAGGAATTAGATTCATTCAAGTCCACAGTTAGTATATGTTATCATGACAGCTTCTTACCACTGGCTGAAATCGCATTGGAAAACCACGTGCAAATAACAGTTTTGTATATCTTCACGATGTGTTTACAGTGGGTGTTGGGGAGCTGGGATCTAATTGTATTCTTTTGCGTGTGCTGCTGTGGTAGAAGTTTTAAATATCTTTCTAAATTATACAAGTGCTGCTGACAATTGACTTGTATTGCACCATTTCTGAGAGGAAGTTTCATTTGACAGGGAAGGATGATTCTGTCTCACCTGTGTGATGAACCAAAGGGATTGAAAACCAACATGTGCTTGGTATGATTTGTTCCGTTCTTTACTACTGAAATCATATGTAGTCTTAAAAGTTTATTCTTATGCTTTGGTAGAAAGAGTGTATTTTGTGATTTTGCTGTATGTCACCAGGTTGCAGAAATATTTTGATCTCTTATATATCAAATTTTTAAATGATTCACTGAAATCCAACAAATGTTTCTGCCTTACCTGAGTTGTTTCACTGACACTTGTGAGATACACCAACAGCTCACTTGTTGGAGTTAATTTGCTCCTACTAATGAAAAAAATGCACACTTGTTCTCCTTGAAGAATTCATATCTATGTTCTGGAAGGAATATTTGTGGGAGGAGTGTTTGGTGTTCTCCAGTATCAAACTGGTTATTGTTGAATTTCCTTTCCCACAGAAGTTTCTGTTTCTTCCCTTTTCAGTTCTCAAATTTATTCCTGTGAGATTTATATTATTACATGTGAACTTAATTATAAACGTAGTGTTGAACAACTAAGTTCCATGTTTTCTTCCTGCAGTCTCTGTTATATCTACCATTTGCCATCGCAAATGCACTCGCAGCCAGACTGAATGATGGGTAAGTGGTAACTGGTAGTGTTGTTTTTTATTCTGATTTTAAACAATGAGAATTTGATTTGATATATTTTTTATTGTGGTGTTAATTTTATGAGAAACTTTTATTGCAGAGTTGCTTTAGTGGATGAGTTCTGGGTTCTTCTTGGTTATTGTGTATTCACAAGTATGTTCTGGTTACCTTGCTTTGTTAATTCACCTGTATTGTTGATATGTTTTTACTTGTTTTACACTAGAAACTGTTCTGTACATGTTAATCAATGTTTTGTTTTCTGATTTTGCATTTCTTGGTTTCGAGTTGGTGTAATAATTCCTATTGCTCTTACCATGTGTTGTTACAGTTTTATTTAATGTCTTACAATTCCTTTTCTGAACTCAGTGCTACTCTACTTGCACTTCACCACATCTGTCATCCATGAAATTACAACAGCTCTGGGAATATGCTGCTTCAGGTGAGAATCTGGATGTATAAAGGATTGTACATGATTTTATTTGGTTCAGTTCAGTTTGCGAGGAAAATTCAGATAAAAAAAGTCATAAAGGTTTCAGCATAACCCAACCACGCTGAAAGCTCATTAGACCTAACTGAAAACCAAGTAGATCTGGTCTCTTGAATTCAAATCTGAACAATACCAAAGGCTACTATCAAAAAACCAAACCAAATTAAATTATGTGAGCTAGGCCAGATTAAAATATGTTAAAGCAAAGATATTTTGCACAATCAGCCTAGAGACATCTGTTCTGTTTTTTCAATTACATGCGGTCAAATCATGTCTGGTTCAAGGTTTAGTATATTGGGTGATCTTGGCATTTGATTCTCCTAAGTCTAATGAGTGTACTTAAGTAGTCATGGATCAATCTGATTGTGATCTGCTTGTAGCATCGATGGATCAATCTTATTGTGATCTTGGTATTTGGTTGCTTTTACAACAAAATTGATTCTTAAATGTGCTTATTGTCTAGGAAATTCCTGCAAACAGGATCTTGGTTGCTAACTGCCTCCATTCTTAATTTACAGGATAACTAGGAAGAAAGCATGAAAACAACTGTTCTGTTTCGGTATGTCCTTCCTTACTCATGTTCTGATTGTTGTCTACTGTACCCAGATTTTTGGAGTGAATCCAATACGGTTTTTGATTATGGTTCTATCTTGTATTTTGTGGTCTATTGATTTCATGTTACATTATGAAATTTTTTCAGCTGGCAATTCTGGTGCAGCGGGGCAAACAATTTGGAATGTTTTTTTTGGTTCAACATTGATGAGTAGTGTTGTAACTGGATCTAGTGGCACTGGGTCTGGTTCAACCTCTGTTACAAACTATTTCATTAATGTGACAATAGAGTTGGGCGATTTGGGGAATGCACGCTTTTTTTAAGCACCGTTGTGTATTGAAATTTATGATGGATGCCTGGACTATAGATGTTGGGGATCTTTTTGGATGAACACCGTTCAGTACTTCAGTTCAGGGACAGTCAATGGTAGGCTGTTGCCACATTAGTGAAGCGTATAATTGCTGAATCCTGTGCCTGGTTAACGCCACCTTCATGGTTGAGACCTTGCAGTTTCATCTGGTGCTTTTAATAGGTATCATCATTGTTTTATGCTGAAGTTATGGTAGTGGTGAAGACAGTTGCCACGAATCTCTTAGAATAATGGTCTTGTAACTGAAGTGTTTTTTTTGTTCCTCTTCTTTTGAGAGGCGGGTCTTTTGAATGCTTTACAGAAGCGAAAACCATAGCAGTATGATACGCTACTGTCTTGAGTTTTTTTTTTTTTTGCCTGCATATTATTTTGGCTCACCCTGTACCCTCTACTACGACCACCAAAGTTTGATGTAGAAAACTGCTAAGATTACCAATAATCGACTCAAATTAAGGTGATGAATTATGCAACATGTAAGGCCGAGATTAAAAATAATTATCTTGCTGTTATTTTTTAAATTGTTTTTTATTTTAAAACTTGTTAAAATAATATTTTTTTTATTTTTTAAGAATTATTTAAAATATATAAAAATATATATTAATTTAAAGTAAAAATAAATAAAATATTTTTAAAAATATTTTTGAAACGCAATCTTATTCCCATAGTACTAAATAATTTTTCTGTAATTAATTGAGTGCAAAAATTCAATAAGTATGCCAAGCATATTAATAGCAACTATATATTTTTTGACAGATTAATCAACCACGACTGTCTTTTATAAAACTCTACCAATTATCCCTTACTCAGAGGAGAAAATCACCCTTCAATTAGGGCAGCCATGTCTCGCGTGCGTTTGGCTAGCCTCTTTCTGAGATTGAAGCTAAAATAGTCAGAATTTATTTATTTTTATTTAAAATTAGTTTTTTATATTTTTTTGAATGTTTTTATATGTTAATATTAAAAATAAATTTTAAAAATTTAAAAATTATTTTAATATATTATAAACTAAAAACTATTTAAAAAACAACCATTATTACAATTTCAAATACCCCTCCTCCTCTTCCTTCTTCCGTACCAAAGCCTAACGTATTAGTAAATGACTAAAAGGGCACTGTATATTGGTTACTTGACACGACTGATCTGTCGTCGTCAAATCCGATGGTAGTGAAATTTAACGTGTTGCAGAGGAGCAGCTTAGATGATTTGTTAGAAAAATATTTTTAGATAAAAATTAATAAATCTTAGAATATTATACTCCAACTCTCTCTCTCTCTCTCTCTCTCTCTCTCTCCAATTAAGCACTAACAGTAAAATCAAATATTGAGAATTTCGGCTGATTCTATACTCGTTTTGTTATGTAATAAAAATTTGTGTTTTAACGTGTTTTTTTTTAATATATTAAAATAACATTATTTTTTGTTTTTTAAATTTATTTTTAATATTAACACATCAAAATAATAAAAAAATATTAAAAAAATTAATTTTAAAAAAACTTTTAAATTTTAGATAAATAATATTTTAGTCGCAAAATCAAACACACTGAAATTCAAAAAAATCTGAATGTTAGAAGAAGAATTAGGTTAGTAATGTTATTAAACTTGGTATAAAAAGCTAACCATGAAATCTTTCAATCTAATTTTTTATTGTATTTAAAAATTAAATTATACTGAAATTGTTTCAATATGACCAATCAACTTAACATGTTTGGCAGCATGAATATCCAGTAAAAAAACATGATCGACTTTATTCCTCTCTTTTTTATATCAATGACTGAATCGCATCGTTGTTATTTTTCGAGGGAAGCTACCTTGATCCGTCCTCGGCTTCAATTCGTTATGCTCGGAAGCTCCAACAAGCCCTAAAGTGGGATGATAACACATAGCAACAGTGAATGAGGTGGTTGTTTTTTTTTTTAATGAAAAACAAAGTTTATTTATTTATTTATTTATTTTTGTTTAGACATGACAAAAATGAATCCTTGTCTTTCCATTCAACTCTCTCCTGTATTATGCTTGGATTTTAGCTAGACTTGAAAGATTCACCAAAATTAACTAAAACAACACTTATCAAAAATCAAGTTTATTACAAGTATGGCAAAGAGACAACATGCATGGCATTGCAGGACTGTTATTAGAGATTCCGAGAGGGAGATGGCTTCACCCTTTCAGGTAAATTAGCTGATGATGCAATATAGTAAGAAGAAAAAAAGACATTACATTCTAACAATGAACCTTCAGCTTAATTAGTCTGTCACATGCTCAGGAATTAACAATCACTTCATGCTTGAGAAGTTTGCATCAATAGCAACTTGTTAACGAACATGCCATGACATTCTGAAGGGGGGTGGGGGGGAGGTAGTTACTCCGTTGTGCTTTCTCCTGAGCGAGGTACTAAAATCTTGAAGACTTGATTCATCGTAGCCACCATGTATCACGTTCATCGGTGGATGTCAAAGAACAGAACTTGAACGTCAATACTTCTGTTCGGTGCTGATCAAGGATTAATGTTCTCTGGGGAACAAGACTTTCTCGGCAAAGAGGGCAAGTCGATTGCCGGAAGTCAAGCAATCTGTATAAGCATGCTCTATGAAAGACATGCCCACATCTCAGCTCTCTGATTTCTTCGCCTTCTTCAACGTCACTGAGACACACAGCACATTCCGCAGGAGCTTCATTGATCACCGTGTTTAGTTCTTCACCAATTGCAGGCACACCAAACAATTCGTGTTCTTGGAAGCTGAACGGATAATAACACAAGAAATTAAATGTCCATCTGAGATGGACACTAATAAGATTTAAGTACTTGATGAACATGATTGATTGAGTTTAGAGGTTAATTTTGTTGCAAAAACAAAAATTAGAAAAGGAGACAAGGAGTTGGGAGGGATTAACGAGGAGCAAATGGTTCTGTATGAAAATAGACGGGGTAAGGGGCTATCTTTATAGACTTCAATGGTGAACAATCAATCATGTCTAGCAATTTTTCTCTGACTCAACAGACTTAAATGACAGTACTGTTACTAATTACACTAGATTGAGTGAATAGATAGATTTCTAATTAAAATTCTTCTATTTTATATTTGTTAAACTAGAATCATATCAAAGTCTTTTTTCATCCATTGATCACATATGGAAACTTCATTCTTGTCGTGTTTTTTATTTTTATTTTGTTTTTATTTTCAAGCAACATCTCACAAAATCACCCTAATAATTTAGCTTATAAAAATTTTCAGCTTATTTTTTTACACTAAAAAATTAATAAATTTAAATTGAAAAACTTATACATACATCAAATTAAATAAATCATGAATTATTTTGTAAATAGATTTTACAAAAATTCATGAATGATAAATAAAAATGTAATTAAAAAAAATAAGAGACCAGTATCAATCAAGATATTTAATATCGTAACTCGGGTCATTTACCTGGTTGTGTCTAATAAATTTATTTATTAAAATTAATTTGTAATAAAAATAAACGCATAACAAATTTATTAAATAAAATAAAATAAAAACAAATATTATGCAAGGTTGCATATATTAAAAGTGGTATAAAAATACATATTTAATCTATATATAAATTATAGATGAATTATACTAATATTTTAAAAAAATTAAAACACACACAATATATATATAAAGAGCACAATGACACTACTTGTTTGCTATTGGGTGGCAATTTGTTTTGGCTGATTTTAGGTTTTGGGGTAGTTTTTTTGTGTTTTTGAAGGTAAAAGATTGGTTTAATAAGATTGCTATTGTGTTTTTAATTCTTTATCTTTCAATTATTGTTTAAAATAATTTCTAAAAATAT
>Ga0325414_1004995_pt1 | contig 13953 bp, 7 predicted proteins | sample PopdelMetagenome_8_FD_206183 | JGI IMG/M metagenome (GOLD analysis project Ga0325414, IMG submission 206183) | Populus deltoides microbial communities from Bellville, Georgia, United States - Leaf-PdKOR-R3 | ecosystem: Host-associated > Plants > Phyllosphere > Phylloplane/Leaf | place: USA...
GAAATAGATCATATGATATTCTTTTCTAGAATTGGAATAGAATTGATTTTTAGGGCAAATTTGGAGCACTTATTTGAACCAAGATTTTCTTCAATCTTCAACTAAATTTCTCTTCAATTCTTTGTTCTGAATTCCAATGTTGAATTTTCTGAAATAATTCATTTAAGCTCCAAAAACCTATCGAAACATTAAAAGAAACTTCATTACTAAAAAGCACATCAATTATTATAAAAAACCCAAATAAAAACAATAAATACATATGTAAAATAAGAGACTTAATGATACTTTTGATGCACAATCAACGTCAATAACAATTTTCCTAAAAAGACAAAATATCCTTGCATGAAATCTTCAAGCGTTGATTTAGAGGATCTAAATTGATGAAATAAAAACTTGGATGTCGGTTTGGATGATTCGGGACGTAATTTGGACTCGTTTCTTCATAAAACCTGTTTGCTGGCAGAATTTATTTGTCATCTTAGAAAAATCATATCTCCCTCATATGAGATCTTTTTCATCTGAAATTTGGTACGTAATAGGTCTTTGAGCCAGGAATCCAAAATAATTGAGTTTGCATTAAATGGACTACTGTAGCTCAAGATATTTAAGTCGAAATGGACGAAGGTCAACACTGGCAGATTGTGATATTTGACTTTGAAGGCTGCGATTTCCAAGCTCTTCCTTTTTTTATTTTTCTTGCTTTTGATTTTCAGAAAGGTATGGATGTTAGATTTCTAAAGCCATAAGAATCATTTCATTTCATCCTCTAGAACTCACGCTCTGCACAAAACATCGATTGAAGGTCAAATATGCCAATTACCTTCAATTTACTCCTTTTTGCATCTTTCATCCAAAATTGCCTTCAAAACATAAAACAAAGAACATCAAGGCATTATATATATAAAAAATAGGCAAAAAACTAGTTAAATGTGGGTGAAACTATTGAATAATATGGTTGCATCACTATTGTTCTATGAACTTTCTCAATTTCTATTCAGCGAGGAGTTGCTCCTTGAGGGATATCCTAAAGGCTATACTAGCGTCCACTTCTATTTGGAGCTTTTCCAATTATACGTTCAACTCTTCCTCATTGCTAATCCTCTTTCTTTTAGTTGGTTCAACAGATTGCGAAGTCTTGGCTTCAAATTCCAGACTCGTGGGGATGGTGACTAATGATAGATTTATCTACCTTATATACTTTTCACTAGTAACCGGATCTCTCAAACCATTTGATTCCTTCCTGACCAATACCAGAAGCTTCCAAAGAAGACTGGTCCTTGAATAACCAGGAGAATTGGAATAACCCGACCATCCTTAGCACATTTTGTATGCCTCTAAGTTGCCTTACAACTAAAGCGGGTGCAGTAACTAACATATCTAATCACTCCAATCAGAGGCACCTGTCGTCATCTCCCACAACTTATCAAACAATTTTTACTCTCATCCATAGGGCTTTCAACTTCACTTGTCTTTGCAGAATTCGTTGCAATTTTACTTTTCAGTTTTCCTTGTTCAGGTCCTTTTACTCCTCTTCTTTAACTATCTCTAATGGTTTTTTACTAAACCACCAGAAGTTGTTAAATATCAGCTTCTTGGTTTTTATATGGCTAATTATCCATATGTACAACAACTGTTCATAACATCTTATTGATCCCTTGCCAACTCTCTTACAATGATTGAGCGTCAAGATAGTTTCTGCTTGTATCGCCGTGATGAGATTTATCTGTGTTTTCATATGCAAAAAAGGTTGCAGCTGCCTTTAAATTGATTATTCCAGTGAGGTTTGGAAATAACACCAACCTGAAGATTCCTAAAGCAAGTATTATACCATTTTCTTCAACAAATCTAGAGTCATTCTTCCTCTTTTCAAATACTTCTTCGATCTTCCTCCACTTTAGGCCATTATCACTTTTCTCCAATATCTTATGGAGATTTGGAACTTTGATCAATTCAGTTAGCATTTTGCCACACCATTAATGGAAGTAGACTTTGTATAGATTTTAAGCAAATTTGGTTAGTAAACCATATTCTTCCAAAGTAGGATATTTGTCTTTATTCTTAAAAGTGAAGCAACGATACTCGGAGTTTTAAAAATACATCAAGGATTTAATTTTTGAATTGTGCATAGACACGTTTATGATTTCCATTATCCTCTCATATTTCTTCAAAAACCTATCCACACGGATGCTTTTCATGTGTGAGATTCTTTGAGTCTTTTTTAGAGCAACTTATATTTTATCATCTAGTCTCAAGCAATCCCCTTCTAACAGCTGAGAGGATTCATAATCCAACCTGTATTTAATAAAGGTCATCTCTTTAATGATGGTCATTTTATCAGCCCTAAGTCCTGCAATTTAAGATGTTTTTAAAGGTTGAGCATGTCTTAATGCAACAATGTTTATTTGTAGAACATATCCTATAGGTAGGTTCAATATCTTTTTACATGAGACATGAAGGTAAGCATTATGTAGTCTCAAAAGGGTTTCTTGGTGTCCCGGTGATTGCCCTCATGAAAGTAATATGGGGGCTCAGTAGGTAGTGAGATTGCACGTACACCAGTCACTACTAGTCCAAGTACTCAACAAATAGTCAGATAGTTTCACAACCTTAAATCCTAACTGAAAGTTATATGGTAAGCCGTTACCCCCTACCTAACTTAAAGTTTCCATGTGTATGCATTCCAAAATGATATATCACAAGTAAGCCAAATACAAAAATCAAATCACATAAACCACATAAAACACACAAATCCTAATCCAATACTATAAAAAACATAAGGTCCCCAATGGTCTTTGTCTAAACCACCAGATAAGAACCATGTAGGTACCTTGACAGGGTTCACTTATTCTGGAAGGCAAAAGTATTTTCAACAACTTGTATATTGTGATGAGAAATATTCCAAATTAAAATTGGTGAATATCCAAAATTATTTTGAGAATTTTCTAGTCAACTCTTGGTACTTAAATATCAATCTACAAGTAGGTACAATATTTATACCAAAATATTGACCATTAATTTCCAGGAATTATAATTTTATAGAGTTATTGAAATATTAGTCAAATCCTTAAGAAATTTTACAAACTTATTGTAAATTCTAAAAAAATACAAAAACAAAAACATAAAAATTTTCTAGAACAATGCTAAAAACATTTCTCTCCTTTTTATAAATAAAATGCACTTTCTAGTGTAATGGTTAGGTCATATGCAAAAAGCAAAAATTACTTTTTGGTTTTTTTATTATTTATTTCTCTAACACCATGTTTGGCAAAACAATCTTTTCTTTCCCTAGAAAACTACCAAAATGGACTTAAGGGTGTGTTTGCCAAACACCTATTTAGATCAAAAATTCCTTGATAAAAAAGTTGTCCAAACAAACAAAGTCTTAAGTACTTAACCCAAAACAAAACCAAACAAATTGACTTAAAGACACTAGTTCAACCATGAACTGAACCAAAAACCAAGATTTGACCGAAAACTAAACCAACACAAAGCTTTAAACTAAAACAAAATCAAAGTTGAATATTAACACAACATAAAAATTTTCACAGAAAAATGGATCAAACACTCAAGCCGTGAAGAACACGAAGAACATTCATCAAGAACCTAGCAAACACAAATCTCAATCTAGATAAGTTTTTATGCAATCAAGGCGAGGGTTTTATTCAAAATCATTCTAGAAAGAGTAATCTAATATCCATTTGCTTTGATTATCAAACAATCAACACAATGTTGTTAGAAATAGGTTTCGGTTCAAAATAAAAAACTTAGGATTAAAACTCTTAAGAACTTGTTATTGATGAATGAAGACTCTAAATTATTGACTAATGATGCATAAAAAGGTGAAGATATAAAGAAATGAACCAAAATAAGTTAGAATCACAAAGGCAACATTCTTGGGAAGAACATTAAAAACATCAACCTAGATTTTTTCCTAGAAAACCCAATATACTGTCAAACCCAGAACTGGCCTTTTAGACTTCCAAAGCTAACAAACAATATCAAAACATCAAAATCATGCAACAGATTTCAAAGTTCAAAACTTCCAAAGCTAAACAACAAGCATACTCATGTTGATTGGATTTATAACTTGATATTTTTTACATCTATATGCAAATACATCCTTGTATAAACTACAAAATTACACTAAAAGACATCAAATTGATCAACATGTTTTCAAAATCCTTAACCCACAAATAAGAGCAACTTACTATTTTATTACAAAACATATTCAAACACTAATCAAAATAACTTAAATACATCATCAACATGTTATTGGGCTAAAAACACAAAATCAAACAAGCATCAAAACCAAGAATCATTCCTTTTTGCAAGCCTCTCTAACACATTATTAATCAAAACTAAAACAAACTATCATAACAAAAGCTTGAACAATCTAAAACATGCTTATAACAAGAACAAAACAAAATCTAACGAAAAATATCAGATTATTCCAGCAAAAAATCAAACAAAAAAAATACAAGATATGCTCAAACAACATTAAAAGAGGTTTAAACTTTAAAAAAGCATGAATAGGCAGGCCACATGGACTCCACCCTTGAACTTTTACATGGTTATAACTTTTCCAAGCTTGTTGGCTATGAATTGCTGTTTTCCTTCTCTTTTTTATCCTTCTTTCCCTTTCACTATCTTTTCCTTCCAAAGCTTGTTAGAGCTTCTATATTAGGCTCTTGAATCTTCACACCATGATCTTTTAACAATGTGTTTCTCCATGTTTTTCCTCCTTTTCCCCTCTTTTCTTCTTTTTCCAAGGGTATTTATAGGGTTTTGCTAAAGTTCTTAATGGATTCAAACATAGATAGATCAAAGCTTAGCCCTCTGATCAAAATGAGAGGGTTCTGGATAAATGTTAATAGTTGGAACCTTTTTCCTTCAATGGTTTTGGGATAGTGGTTTTGTAACAAATTTGCCTAGGTGGTTTTCTTTTGCTTGGAGATAAAGGCATGCATCCATCACTTTCTGATTTTTTATGAAAGATTTGTGATCCTTGATAAGAACCCTCTAGGAATTTTTAAGTGTGAACAAACAAAAAAGTTGAGTTGTTTTACATAAATGGGTATCTTAGTTAAGGCTGACTAAGTTAACCAATTTCAAGGTTTCGCTAGAACAACTTCAATGTAAACATCATCTGCGATCATCTAAAATTGGTAGAGGAGAACCATACATTTCAATTGGATCTATTCTTGCTCAATTTAGATGTCTTTAGCTTCACATTCATTTATTTGAAGGTGCCAACTCAATCAGCCAAAAATTTTAAAATGCAGTGATAACTGATCAGGGACAAGATGTTGTTGAGTTTGTTAAAAACAATAGGATGTAAATGTTCGATAGAAGTCGCTTTTCTATGTAGAGAGGGTGTTTCTTAATTGAATGGTAGTGGTTAGAGACCCTGAGGTGGTCGGAGATGCCACATTCATTCACCTAAAGATGCCTACTTGACCATTCAAAACTACCAAAGAAGAAGCTGAACAATGGTTAAACGACGTGTCACTCAATCCCTTCATTAAACTTAAGAGATATATCATTTAGGTTAAACCCTAAAAATTACAGTTTTTAATTTGGGATTTGACAAAGTTCAATATAATCCCTACTCTTTCAATTTATTTTACGTACACCCGTAATTGCCTCTTACCTTTTAATTGCATGCAATTTCATCCTTTTTCCAAAAGCAAACATCAGCCCCAAAGTTCAGCTTCATTTTCATTTTGGTCTGGTTTCTGACTTGTGCACTTGAACCCTTAAATGACCATTAAACTTTTAATTTTCTTCGATTTGGCCTCTGATTTGGTCAATTTCAGCCCCTACAATCACATACTTTTTTTAGTTTGGTTTTTAGTTTTGGATTTCTTCAATCAAGTCCTCAAGTGTCAATTCAACTTTAATATTCTTACAATTAAGTCCTTGATTCATCCAATTAATCCTCCTAAAAAACCAATGAAGTCTTGATGCAACCATATTATTTGATAGTTTTACCCATATTTACCTAGTATTTTTCCTATGTTCTATATATGAAATGCCTTGATATTCTTTGTTTTATGTTTTGAAGGCACTTTTGGATGTAAGATTCAAAAAGAAGTAAATTGGAGATAATTTGCAGATTTTACCTCCGATCGATGTTTGGTGTAGAGCTTGAGCTCTAGAAGTTGAAACGAAGTGATTCCAGTGGTATTTGAAAGCTAACATCCCATACCTTTCTATACATATATGGAAAGAGAAAAAAAAGCATAGAATTTGCAGCCTTCAAAGACAAATCTCGTATTCTGCTAGTGTTGACCTTCGGCATTCCGACTTGAATATCTTAAGCTAGAGAAGTCCATTTGATGCAACTTAATTTTGTTGGATTCCTAACTCGAAGACTTATCAGCCTACCAAATTTCATTAGAATAAAAGCTCATATGAGAGAGATATGATTTTTATAAGATGACACATGAATTCTACCAACAGACAGGTTTTGTAAAGAAGCAAGTCCAAATTACTTCCCAAAGCATCCAAACCGACATCCAAGTTTTTATTTCAGCAATTTAACTCTTCTAAGTCCAAAGACAAAGCTTGACGATTTTATGCAAGACTGTTTCTCCTTTTTTTAGGAAAATAGTTATTGAACAACTTAAATGTAAATTGTCTACTTAGGTCAGGACTATTTTGTAAGAAAGAGGGATTATGGTTTCCTATCAAATAAAAAGAAAGAAAGAAAGGAAGAGAGGGGACGACTAGAAAATAAAGAAAAAATGCACCATTTCCTCTAAAAACCCTAATTCATGCATTCTTCTTTCTTTTTAATTAATTGTTCAATAAACATGCAAGGCTAAGCTTTTTTCTTGCTTGCAAGGACATAAAAACCTTAGGATTTCAAGAACTGTGAGATTTATTTTACTTTTTCTTTTCAGTTTATAAAATGAACATGGTTGTTTTCCTATGATTATTTTCTATGATTGTTTATTTTAATTGCTAGAGCGGACTCTAAGTTGTTATTGTAAACAATCTATTGCTAAGTTTGCTATCAAAACCGAAGTTGTGGTATATAAACTTGTGAATCAACTGACTTTAATAATCATAGCGGATATATGTTATTAATCTTAGGGAAAATACTTGATCAAATCAAACATGGACTATAGACAGTTATGTTTTCTTGATTAATCAACTTATCTAGTTCTTAAGGCTGCCACTCAATTAAATTACTAGTGCGGACACTGTGGTTGTTTAATGGTTATGGTTAGTTATACGGGGGATCTGTTAACTAACCAACATTAAGAAGAGATAAATATTCAGAATATAAATTGATGTATCATTTCAATGATCGGTTCTGATAGCTGTAGGTGCACTTCTACTTGAAACCAAGGTTTGTTCTCTTGATATTTTTCTTATTTATTTAATTTAGCTTGATTGTTTAATTCTGCTATAGCCTATATAATCTCAATTCCCCCCCATTTGCATACTGTATAACATAAAAATCTGAACTAAACCTTTCTTGTGGGATTGACCCCTTGCTTGCTCTATACTATCTTGTTTATTTAAGCTAGGGTAATTAATTTATGTAATCACGACATCACAATAATTTTTGGCGCCAATGCAGGGGAAGTAATTTTAGTTGATTCTTGTGCTGTGATTGTTATTTGCTGTGTGATTGCTATTTATTTTGTTGATAAAAAAGGTGTTGATTGCGGTACTGTGCAATTATGGTGGACATAATGTTTAAAACAGATTTTCTAGTGGAATTAGGCCTCGGACTTTTATTTCTTGAAGGAGAACAACGTTTTGAATAAGATTAGGTGCCTTTGGCAACTAGCCTCACCCCATCGAGGCCAAATTCCACTGTTTTCTAGGGTTTTTAGGCAATTTTTACGTTCTAGTGTTGGATTTTCATTCAATTTGTACTACTTTAAATGTCTTATGTGGTTGATTTCTTTTAAGTTTTCTTGGCAATTTATGCTTGTAACCCATTCTACTAATCAAAGACAAGTGCAGGTAGATCTCGAAATAGAAAACACTTTACGCAGGTTACGAAAGGAAGCTCGCACCAACACCATGGCTGTTGCATGACAACAAACACTCAAGGAGCTCACTGCTCCTAACATGCAGAATCAACCATTATGCATAAACATCGACAACAATGTCAACTTTAAGCTCAAATCTGGTTTTATACACTTACTACAAACATTTAATGGACTTGCTAGAGAAGATCCTCATAATCATCTCAAGGAGTTCCACATGGTTTGCATTAGCATGAAACCGCACAGAGTTGATGAAGAACAGGTTAAGTTGAAAGCTTTCTTGTTCTTTTTAAAAGGGACAACAAAAGCATGACTTTTCTCTATTCTTCCCGGTTCCATTAGAACTTGGAATGGTATGAAGTAGATTTTCCTTGAAAAGTATTTCCCAGCCTCTCGAGTTGCCAACATAAGGAAAGAAATATGTGGGATTCGACAGTTTCATAGGGAGACACTCTCCGAGTATTGGGAAAGATTTGAGTAATTATGCATTCAATGCCCTCATCATCAGATACCTGATCAGTTACTCATTCAATATTTCTATGAAGCACTGATACCTATTGACCGCAGTATCATTGATGCGGCAAGTGGAAGGGCATTGGTAGATAAAAACACCTAAGGCTGCATGCTAATTGATCTCAAATATGGCAACCAACTCGAAACAATTTGGCACGCATGGAGACCTTTCAAGCAAACGGGTAAATGAGGTAAGTATTGCTAAACTTGAGAATAAAGTTAATGATCTTACTTCTCTTGTGCGTTCTTTGGCTTGTGGAAATGTACAGCAGGTGAAAGTTTGTAGCATATACTCGTTGTAAGGAAATGCTTCGGATATGTGCCCAAGCATGCAAGAAGATTACATTTAACAAGCTAATGCAGTTGATGGAGCATTCAATGGACATCCCCAACATAAGTATGATCTTTTTTTTAACACGTACAGTCCTGGATGGAGAGATCATCTGAACTTATGTTATGGGAACTCGCCTTAACAAGGCAATCAAGGCCGACAGTTCTATCCATGTGGATTTCAGTCCCAACAGAATTATCAAGTGAGACAGCCCCCTACATTCATAAATTCCAATGTTATGGGGTCATCGAGTGATGATCTTCGTGAGATGATGAAAACCTTGGCTTCTAACACAGTGACCTTACAATAAAATATCATGTCTTTTCAATAGGAAACAAGGTCAAGTATTCACATCTTAGAGAAGTAAATGGGGTAGTAGCTTCAATTGTAGGGAAATTGGAAGCACAAATGAATGGAAAATTGCCCTCCCAAGCATTGAATCCAAAAAGGAATGTTAGTGTGATCACGCTGTAAAATGGGAAAGAACTTAAAGAGCAAAGGTCGAAACAAATTGAGATGGAGGAAGAAGAGGAGATAGAAACCAAATCAGCATTGGCTTTGCAAGCTTTGCAAACCATTCCCCATGGTTATGTATTTGTTGATTTAGTACTTTCACATAAAAAGCTTTTGCCATCTATTTTACAAGCCTCCGAGTTAGAATTGAAACCTTTGCCTGATAATTTAAAGTATGTATTTATTGGCGACAACAATACACTTCCCATTATCATAGCAAAAGGTTTGACAAGTGCGCAAGAGGAAAAACTTGTGAAGTTGTTGTGTGATCATAAAACAGCCATTGGATGGACTTTAGCCGACATCAAGGGCATTAGTCCCTCGACGTGGATGCATCACATATTATTGGAGGACAATGTGAAACTAACAAGGGAAATGCAAAGAAGGTTGAATCCACCTATGATGAAGGTAATGAAAGTTGAAATTTTAAAACTATTAGATGTAAGATTCATTTACCCCATCATAGACAGTAAATGGGTGGCGTCAATCCATGTGGTGCCCAAAAAGACCAGAACCACTTTGATAAAGAACAAAAATGATGAACTCATTCCTATTTGCATCTCGAGTGGTTAGAGAATATGAGTTGATTATAGAAAGCTTAATCTTTCTACACGCAAATATCATTTCTCATTACCATTTATGGACCAAATGCTTGAATGCCTGACATGTAAGTCTTTTTACTTCTTTCTTGATGGATATAGTGGATATAATCAGATTATTATTAATCTTAAAGATCAAGAAAAGATTACATTTACCTATCCATTTGGTACATATGCATATAAGAGAATGCACCTACAACTTTTGAAAGATGCACGATGATTATTTTTTGACTATGTTGAAAGAATAATTGAGGTTTTCATGGATGATTTCACGATGTATGATGATTCTTTTGATAAGTGTTTAGAAAATTTATCTTTGGTCCTAAAAAGATACAGTGAAACTAACCTTGTCTTGAACTATGAAAAGTGTTATTTTATGGTAGAACAAGGAATAGTTCCTGGGCATGTTGTGTCTTCGCGTGGATTAGAGGTTGATAAAGCTAAAATAGATGTTATTTCTTGGCCATACAGGTTTCTATCGATGTTTTATCAAAGATTCTTGAAGATTACAGCACCCTTGTGCAAATTACTAGCCAAAGTAGTGGATTTTATGTTTGATCAAATATGTAAAGATATCCATGATGAGTTTAAGAGACGTGTCACATCTGCCCCTATCATACAACCACCAAATTGGGATGAACCTTTCGAGATAATGTGCGATGCTAGTGATTACGTGGTAGGGGTTCTACTTGGACAAAGAACAGGGAAGAATTTGCATGGTATCGCCTATACTTCCCGCATGCGTGGTAAAGGTTCTACTTGGACAAAGAATAGAGAAGAATTTGCATGTTATCGCTTATACTTCCCGCATGTTGGACGGAGGGCAATGCAATTACCATACAACTAAAAGGAACTTTTCACAGTGGTGTTTGCTCTAAAAAAATTCAGGTCATATTTACTTGGTATAAAAATTGTTGTTTTTACTAACCATGCAGCTTGAAGGTATCTTTTGAAGAAAAAGGAGTCCAAACCAAGATTGATTAGGTGGATCTTGCTTTTACAAGAATTTGATCTTGAGATCAAAGATAAAAAAAGATGCCAAAAACCATGTGGCTGATTACTTGAGTTGACTAAGGACCAAGGATATACAAACCGAAACAATAAGAGAGACATTCCCTGACGAGCAGTTATATGTGTTACATTCCTCTATAAGACCATTGTATGCTGATTTGGTGAACTATTTAGTCACTAAAAAAGTCCCTCTAGGTTTTTCTACATCCTAGAAAGACAAGTTACGAGCTGATGCTAAATATTATTTTTAGGATACTCTTTATCTGTGGAAATTTTGTGTGGATCAAGTAGTTAGAAGATGTGTCCCACAAGATGAATTTCATTCCATTCTCACATTTTGTCATTCTCATTTTTGTGGCAGGCATTTTGGAGCAAAAAGAACAGCCCATAAGGTACTTGAAAGTGGTCTATATTGGCCTTTTTTTTTAAGGATGCATATCACTTGTGCAAATCATATGAAAAATGCCAAAGAACAAGTAATATCATTCATAAAAAACAAATGTCTTTAACGAATATTCTTGTAAGAGAAATTTTTTATGCTTGGGGTATTGATTTTATGGGTCCATTTCCTTCTTCTTTTGGTAATCTTTATATCCTTCTTGTTGTTAATTATGTGTCTAAATAGATTGAGGTGAAAGTCACACGAACTAATGATGCTAAGGTTGTTTTAGATTTTATTAGGACTTATATATTTGACAGGTTTGGAATCCCTAAAGCTATCATTAGTGATCGTGGCACTCATTTTTGCAATTGTTCAATGGAAGCAATATTACGCTAATACCATGTGACTTATCGAACTTTCACAACCTACCACACTTAAACGAATGATCAAGCTGAAATTTCAAATCAAGAAATCAAGTCTATTTTGGAGAAGACAACGCAACTTAACTAGCGAGATTGGAGTCTGTGATTTAGTGATACACTTTGGGCTTATCAGACTGCTTAAAAATCACCTATAGGAATGTCACCTTATAGAATGATTTACGGGAAAGCATGTCATCTACCGGTGGAGCTTGAAAAAAAAACATTTTTGGCCATTAAACAATGTAAAATGGATTCTGATGTTGCTGGGATTGCAAGGAAGTTGCAATTGCAAGAGTTGGAAGAGATACAGAATGATGCTTATGAGAATACAAGGATTTACAAAGAAAAAACCAAGAGTCTTTATGACTGAATGATTACAAGAAAGGAGTTTCATGTTAGAGTCAAAGTCCTTCTTTATCATTCATGTTTGAAACTTTTTCTTAGAAAGTTGCGCTCTTATTGAATTGGACCCTTTGTTGTTTCTAATGTTTTTTCTTATGGTGCAATTGAAATTACAAGTTTAGAAACCAACAAAGTGCTCAAGGTCAATGGGCATTGCTTGAAACTTTTCTATGAAGGTTGGATGACAAAACTCATCGCTTCTGTGGAGTTAGCTGAACCAATCTATGAAGCATGAGCTTGCAATGTGTCACGCCAATGATATAAAACAAAAACGCTTACTGGGAGGCAACCCAGGAAAAAAAAAATCATATTTGCTTTCTTTTTTCCCTTATCTTTTATTTTTCACATTGTACTTTATTTTTGTCATTCCCTTATATTTCTTTTCTTTTATTTCAACATTGAGGACAATGTTGTGTTTAAAGTGTGGAGGTATAAGGAGAATTTTGTTTTTCTTTTTTTTGTTTTAAAAAAAAAAAAGTTTAAGTTTTATCTCTTGAACTCTCATTGGTTTATGAGAATAAGAGTATTATGTATGAGAATTAGTTGATAGAGATAAAAATATAAATTGAATGAATCAGTGTGCATTCAAATTTTAAAAGTTTAATTAGTTTAGAGCTTAACTTTGAAATTATGTCATGTTGACTTTATAGTGTTGTACCAATGGAATCTTTTGAGCCTTCAACATTATATTCTTTGATTGTGCATTCTTTCAATGATATGTATCTCAAGAACTTGCTTCATATCTTGTTGAGATTATATTCATATTATATGTGTACATATAGATGATAAAGACATTAGGAATTTTAACCACTTGAGCCAAAAATCCAACCTAAAGCATATTATCCTTAGTGAGCTATTAAGCTTGTTTATCTTTTCTTTGCTTTACCCATGTGTAAGCCTTAATGTTTTATATGTTTTCCTTTTCCTCTTGCCAAGGATTAGTGGAGCATATACTTGTTGATATCTCATGAATTATGGTTGGAAATTACGTGAAAGAAAGAAGTGATGCTTGATGAAAAGATGGGCAAAGTTGTCAAAGGTGAAAAAAAACCAAACAAAAAGGAGAACAGGGAAAGAAAAGAAAAGATGGAGCTTAAAATCAAAAGAAGTTAAGTATTGATGCTTAAAGATAGAAAAATTATGTGCCTTGATGAGATATCTTGTTTCAAAAATGCTTTTCTATAGAATGCTTTGTTTTCTTTGGTTTTAGCCTTAATCCCATTACAACCAAAAAGTAAGATCTTTTGATTCATGCATTGTCTGTAATATTTTAGTAATGGAGATGAGATTAAAGAGCAAGCTTATGGTAGAACATATTCATTGATTAAATTTGAGAGATTTAAACACACAAACCCTAAACACGTAAGTGTTGGAGTGTATATCAATGAGAGGACCTATCACTTTGGTATGACATAGATTTCATTTAAATCCCAACAATTAATTGAGTTTCGAAGTTCACATGTAAATAAATTCATGAAAATTTATGTTTTTTATCCTTCTTGATTGTATTCCTGTTTATAATGCATGTACTCTTGGAACTTGATGGGAGATTAAGAGATTAGTTATAGTTATTTTACTTATTTAATTCAAGTTGATTTTATCTCTCCTTTCTCGAGGATGAGCAAGAGCTAAATGTGGGGGGTATTTGATTAGTACTTAAAAGTGCATTTTTATCAAGGTTTTATATCATCATTTTGCACTTGAAGTATCAATAACTCCTTAACTAAAGCATGTTTTATAATAACGTATCTAATAATATAAGATACCTTTA